>Ga0307433_1001180_pt1 | contig 15123 bp, 16 predicted proteins | sample SalMarWE160210MG_FD_202166 | JGI IMG/M metagenome (GOLD analysis project Ga0307433, IMG submission 202166) | Salt marsh sediment microbial communities from the Plum Island Ecosystem LTER, Massachusetts, United States - WE1603-210 | ecosystem: Environmental > Aquatic > Marine > Intertidal zone >... | reverse complement strand
ATTGGTAAAAATCCTGTAGATACCGCTTCTGGAGAGCATTTTCCCGTGGGCGGTTCTGAAACCCCATTTGTTGTTGGCAGTGTTCAAGATTTTTGGTGGGCTATATCTTTCAGTGAGCATTAGCTCCCACATCTTTTTTACCAGGCTAAACCTGTCATGGTCTTTGATAATTTCGTTCCTTCCTTTCCCTTTTGATTTATCATTCAAATAGCCAAGTGGTGCGGTACTCGGAAACCACCCTTTCTCTGCCTTTGTTTTAAGACCTCTTTTGACATTTTTGCTCAGATCCAGAATAAACTGGTTAGCCATCCCGAATTCCACGTTCATTACCAGAACGTTGTCTTCAGGATAGTAGCTCCTGTCGTAGGTTTGGATGTGCTTGATAATCCCTCGCTGCAGCATCCAGATTATCTGGCCACCATCGATTGGGTTACGGGCCAGCCTATCCAGTTTCCAGCAGATTATTCCATCTGCCTTGCCCTGATTAATCTTCTTTATCATATCATTAAAGACCGGCCTGCCGGGGGCCTTTGCTGAATGAGATTCAGTTAGGATATCGACCACAGGTAACTTCAGCCTTTCAGTAAGGTTTTTTAGTTCACACATCTGGGATTCGATGGAGAGGACCTGCCGGTCTTCTGACTCAGAAGATTTGCGACAGTAGATGATGTAACGTGGCATGTAGTTGAGGCCTTAAGAATCCCTTCGGTAGTTCCGCTAATGACTACAACCAGAAATCTCAAGACTCTTTGATTGTCTTATGCTTTTGCGCGCGCATTCTAACGCGCCAATAGATTCTGTCAAATAACTAAAAACGCCCTGAACCTAAACTGACTCAGGACGTTTATTATTTTTATCTTCTGGGTTTTGTTCTCCGATTTCGGGAATAGGACGGTAAATTATCTTAAACAACGAAAGCAAGTTTGCTCCCATCTCCTGGGCTTCTGGGCCTGAGATTTTCTCTCCAAACTCTTTGTAATAGATATCCTTAAATTCTTTGATTGCCTCTTTGCTTAACCTCATTCTCTAAGGTTAAGCCAAAGGCTAAAATAAAAAAGAGGGGGATATTTGCCTTTTAAGTAAAGATTTTCGTTGTGGTTACATTTTTTGAAAGAGGATGTTCCTTGGCTATCCAAAGATTACTGATTGTGGCCTAATTGGGAGGGCAATCGATCCGAGTTGCGAAGCCGGGCCTGTCTTGGCTGTCCGGTTTTGGTGGTCGGGCTTTATAGGGATGTAAAGTGAGGTTTAGATTCACATCAATCCAATTCGAAAAGGTTAGAGTTTGGACTACGCGCTCCCCACTGTTTCGGCCCTTTGTTTTCCACATCTTTCCCTGTTGAACAGTGGATATATTGAAGTATCGTGATCAGCGACAATTATTCTTACCGTTCAACGACAATTGGATGTACCGCCTCTGCATGAGGCTCTGTAGGCTATTCGGATTTCCTTTAGCTAAGGAGATCGGAATGGTCACAGACAAACAGGTAAGAATACTGATGAAACTGATCAATCAAGAGAAAACACTTTTAACGGCCGCAGCCAAGGCCGGCATGTGTGAAAAAACAGCCCGCAAGAAAAGGCTCAATGTCCTAAAATTACGTGGTTTGCGCAATCGTTTTTGGTAAATTTTTTAAAGTTTTTGCCATAAACCCTTTTTTGCTTGATTTTCTAAGACTAAACGGTTAAAATAAGTTTTTCCTGAAGCAATAAAACGGGTGATTTTTGCTGGCACCCCTTCGATTTTCACGCAAGGAGGGTTCTTTATTGCTTCAACGTATAAGTCTATGGCCTGTTTTGCAAGGAGCCGACGAAATGCGTGTAGGGTTTAGTTGACATGGAGTGAGCGGCTGAGTAAACGGTTGGAGGGTTAGTAAATGAGCTTTTTGATATGTAGCTGTTTTGTTGCGCATATATTACAAACTTGTCTTCTTTTCACTTTATTCTTGATGATCAGGTTGTCTTATACTGTCAAGCCTCCGCTGACTTGGACCAGAACATCAAGGATATACGCCGAGCAGAGTGGATCTTTCCTCCAAGAAGCCGAATCCCTCATAATGCAGTCCAAGGACGAGCTCCATATGCGGGCTGAGTTGCTGAGACTAACTCCCATACCGACTTCAGCTTATGAAGAACTTGGCATAAAGAAGATGAAAACTTTTTACAGGGTTGACCATCCGATTGTCTACTACGGACATCGGCTTTTTGATGCGGTCTGACAAACGAATAAAAGTCTGCCCTATGCCCGATCGGGTATGTGGATGGCACCCTCGTCGGTACACCGACGGGGACGGAGTCTGCCCAAGACAAGCTAGTTCGCAATTGGTGATGGCATGAGTAGAACAGAACTGCTGGCCGCAGAACCAGTGGGGCAATTGGAGGATTGCTTGGCGTTGAGTACCCTTAAAGGTGGAAAGTTGGCTTGTAGCCGTGTTTGCTCGCTGCTGAGTCAAAGAGAGTCGTTGTGTTTGTGGAGAAAGACCAATGAAATATTATCGTGATTCGATCATTGGAATATTACGGCCCCTCATAGTAGGGGTGTTTCTGGGGAGTATAATGTTACTGGGTTGTCAACCTTCGCAACGCAATCCGCGTGCCTCTAAGCGGATTGCGTTGCGAATGAAAGCGGTAACCCCACCGCGGGTAGCTCTAGTACCAGGCGATGTTATTGAAGTGAAGTTCTTTTACACACCCGAGCTTAATGAGAGCCAAACAGTGCGCCCGGATGGTAAGATCACGCTTCAGCTAATAGGTGAGATCAAGGTTGAGGGAAAGATCCCCGCTGAGCTTCGGGACGAATTGTTGAAGCTATACGCACCTCATTTGAAGGATCCGGAAGTCGCTGTTATCATCCGGTCGTTCTATAACCGGCGGGTGTTTGTCGGAGGCGAGGTAATGACACCAGGTATTATTCAGATGCCAGGAACCCTTTCGGTCCTGGAAGCCATTATGCAGGCTGGCGGGTTTGACATGCGAGAAGCAGAGCTCAGAAACGTGGTTGTAATTCGCCATAAAGACAACCAGCGGTACGGATACTCCGTTAACTTGAAATCCGCGCTAGCAGGCGATGAAACTGAGCAGTTCTTTTTGGAACCAAAAGACATTGTGTATGTGCCTCGAACCGAAATCGCCAAGCTCGGTCAGTGGATCGACCAGCATATTAATAAGATTATCCCGGATGTCCCCATAATTTACACGAGGACAAGTGGAAATACCACGGTTGGTGTGGGCAGTTATCGCTAGTTTTGGGGTTAGAGAAAATGTCAGACATAATAGAATTAATGGAAGGGCCAGGGGGCGAAGAAAGAACCCGCCAAGGTTCATTACGGGACCTATATTACGTTTTCTTTCGGCACAAATGGAAAATGGTTCTTTTTTTCCTCACTGTCACCATCACTGTAGCTGTGGGCACTTTTCTGGCGGCTGAGATCTACCGTTCGGAAGCCAAGCTGCTAGTGCGAGTAGGCCGCGAAAGCGTGAGCTTAGATCCTACGGCGACAACCGGCCGGATCATTAACATCAGCCAGTCTCGCGGAGATGAGATCAATTCAGAACTGGAGATTCTCAAGAGCCGGGAGCTCGCAGAGAAGGTGGTAGACTCGATCGGACCGGCAGCATTTCTGAACCGTCCCGATGAGCAGCTTCCTGCCGACGGCGCAGCCCGCGAAACGGTCAGGAAGGCCAGACGTGAGGTTCGTACCGCAGTCCGAGGACCGCGCAGTCTGCTGGAGCGGTTGGATTTGGTCGATCCGGTGGACGATCGTACCGAGGCTGTGCTCACAGTTATGAAAAACCTGGAGATCGATGTATCAAAGAACAGCAATATCATCAGCATCTCCTACGAGGCACAGAGTCGGGAACTGGCCCGGGATGTCATCGCCAAGCTCATTGATTTGTTTCTCGAAAAACACATTGCTGTGCATCAGACACCTGGATCGTACGAATTCTTTGCCGAACAATCTGACAACTTGCGGGAAAAGCTTGTAAATGCTGAGAAAGAGCTTCTGGATGTTAAGAACATGATGGGCATCTCTTCGCCGGAGGAGCAGCGTCTGATTGTCTTAACCCATATTGGCAACCTGGAGCAACAGGCAGGCGTTGCAGGAGCCGAACTGGCAGTTTCCAAAGCTAAGGTCCAGGCAATGCAGAAGACCCTGGCCGGTATACCCGAAGCAGTGGCGACAGGAGAGACCGCAGGTTTCTCGGACTACGGTGCCGACCTGATGCGTGCGAGACTCTACGAACTTCAAATGAAGAAACAAAGCCTCGCGTCAAAGTTTACCGAGGAAAGTCGGCAGGTACAGATGATTCGTCAGGAAGTTGCCGAGTCACAGGCGCTGCTCGATAAGGAGAAGGTCAATAGTATTCACAAGCAAGTGCAGTTGGAACTGTTCACCGAACAAGTGACCCTTTCATCACTCGAGGCCAAGGTTGAAAACCTGAAGGGGCAGTTGGCAAGCGCACAGGCGGAGTTGAAGACTGTGAACGATGCAGACTTCAGAATCACGCAGTTGACACGAGAGATAGATGTACAGAAGGCGAACTACCGCAAGTACTCGGATAGTCTTGAACAGGGCCGCATCGATCATGCCCTGGAGGTTGGAAATATCTCGAACATAAGTGTGGTCCAGCCGGCTATGCTTCCCATGAAGTCGGTTCGACCGAAAAAGAAACTCAACTTGGCCTTGGGGGCTTTCTTGGGTATCTTCGGGGCAATCGGGCTTGGGTTCTTGTCTGAATATATAGACCATTCTATCAGAACGCCCGAGGATGTAGAAGACAAGCTGCAATTGCCAACCCTTGTTTCTATCCCATATATCTCTGCCTACAGCCTATCTCGAAAAGGAAAGATCAAGGAATACCGCTGGGCTATCGAGGCTCTCAAGGAACAACTTCTACTGGGTTCCCAGGACGCCACCCAAGAGCTGCGCGTGTTTGGCATTATAAGTCATCATCGCAATGAAGGGGGCAGCAGAGTCGCTGCCAACCTTATCACCACACTGGCACGTCTTGGCCAGGGGGATGTCTTGCTTATTGACGCAAACCTTGACCATCCTTCGGTGCATGAAATCTTCAACACGGGCCTCTCGCCTGGACTGGCTGACGCTCTCGTAAACAACAGGATGAACCTCTTGCCCAAAGTGACTGACGATCTCGCAAACAGCAGGAGCAATGGTGACGCTATCTTGTCTTCGCCGGCACGGAACCTCCATATTTTGTCGGCGGGCAAAACTGAGGGGAACCTCTCAGAAATCCTCAATTCGGACAAATTTCACAAGCTACTCGATTCAATGAAGAGGAATCACCGTTTTATAGTAGTCGATTTGCCTGCTGTTGGCGAGGCGAGTTGGGCGGCTCGACTGGCCCACCTATGTGACGGCGTCGGCTTAGTTGTCGAAGCAGAGCGGTCGCGATGGGAAGTTGTGAATAGAGCCAAGGAACAGTTGCTCAAGTCGGAAGCCAACATCCTTGGAGTTGTCCTCAACAAGAGACGGTTCCACATTCCAGGGTGGTTGTACCGGAGGTTGTAACGGAGCTTGTGTGGGTATTCGCCACTTGAGAAAAAGGCTCCTTCTAGGTGGGCCTGTAACAAAGATGCAGAGTATTACGGGGACACGGCCATATGGGTCCTAACGGCGTGGACAAATCAGGAGGAGAACAACGGTACGACCGGTCGCAGGTCGGAGGAGTAGACGAAACGTGATGGCTTTACGAACTTGGATAACCTGGGTCAAGGAATTTGCACGCGGTCGCCAAGCAAATGAGTTAAGCAGTATCGAGCCACAGGAGCAGTTTCACGCTACGATTAGGCGCGAGCGAGTCGGAGCCGACCGCAATCAGCATGTGTTTTCGCTCCTTCTTTTCAACATAGGTGACCCGAAAGCAAATAGTGTTGAGGTACAGCACTTGGCTCATGTACTGGCTAATCGTATTCGGTCGACTGATGAAGTTGGGTGGTTTTACAATAAGCACATAGGTGTCCTCCTGCGATATACGTCAACAGATGGCGCCCAGAAGTTGGCCGACGATATTTGTCAGGCAATCGCTGCTAAGGCTTTACCTCCAGAATACACTATTTACAGCTACCCCCTCAAGCGGTTCTCTAACGGCAATGGGCATTCAGGACAACTCCATTTCTCAGACATCTCTGGCCCGAATGGAAAACAACAACGTCAGAGGGCCTCTCTGCGTCTGCCAAACAGAACATCAACGAATATTCACCTTCCGGTGCAGAGCGAGTTCCCCCAAACTCAGCGCACCAGAGCAAGGAACTAGCTGGGCTACTGGAACAGATATTTCTATGTTCGCTGCCAATTTGGAAGCGTGTCACGGACATTGTTGGAACTACAGTGGCTCTCATTTTCTTCTTACCGATTATGGCCGCCGTTGCTATCGCGATAAAATTAACATCCAAAGGCCCTGTCACTTTCAAGCAGCAGCGAGCCGGTCTCGGCGGAAGACCCTTCATGTTCTACAAATTCCGCTCTATGGTCATCGACGCCGAAGCCAGAAAGAAAGACCTTTTAAAATACAATGAACGGACAGGGCCAGCATTCAAAATGACCGATGACCCCCGTGTCACTCGCGTGGGCAACTTCATCCGTAAATGGAGCCTGGATGAATTACCTCAGTTCTTTAATGTATTGTGTGGCGATCTTAGCCTCGTTGGACCAAGGCCCCTTCCCCTCGAGGAGGCGTCGCAGCACAACCAGTGGCAGGACAGGCGCCTGCATGTGTCCCCCGGCATAACCTGTCTATGGCAGGTATACGCTCGCCACGACAAATCCTTCGACCGGTGGGCAAGACTCGACATCGAGTACATTATGAGACGCTCACTCCGTCTCGATCTAAAGATCCTTTTGAAAACTCCACTGGATGTGCTTTCACGAAAGGGAGCGTGTTAAAAGATTAAACTTTACAATGGCAGTATGAGAATGGTTGTTTATAACGATACCCAGCCCATAGAAAAGCTAAAGATATACGACAGGCGAGTAGAAATTCCTCATCACTACGACACATTCGCAGACTTTCACTACTCGTACCACTACGGAAATATGTACTCTCCCTATGTCGAGGAGGTGAGCCCTTGAAAATGGAATGCCGGCATTTTCTGGATTGCATCACGAATGGGGCAAAACCGGGTTCGAGCGGCATTGAAGGCCTCGAAGTCGTCCAAATCCTGGAGGCAGCTTCCAAGTCTCTGAAAAATGGTGGCAGTCGGATTGAGATTGGTTAATTGGCAAAAACGTACGGGTGTTTTTCCGCGAAGAAATAGACATCGATGACCGCCAAAGCCGATATGATGGATAACGAGTTACATCATATAAAAGGGGAATAGCCTGTCAACATCCAACACCAGAAACAACTTAAATGCAATACATATAATGGTTTATGACAATTTTCGTGAGGTGGCATCTTTCTACGCGAGTGTCAACATTAAACAGATAGTAAATAGTAAATGGTGATTGACGTATTGGCGATAAGTACTTCTGAGGAATAGTTTATGGTGCTCAAGAAGAACGAAATTACGGACATTTTTTCCAAGCGTCATTGCAGGATGAAGACGATTCTAACTTGGAAAGGTTTTCGTACAATAAAACTACTCGATAAGCAGGCAGTGCTGCGCGACATATGGAATGCGCTTAGCAAGGAGGTTAATGAGCAGCGTCAGTTCCTGGAAGCAGAAGTTTCTAACATGCGTCAGCAAATCGAGGCTGAAAAGGAGAAAAGTGAAGCCGATCTGATAGTCTCAGCTCCCGGTTATATTATTGAAGAACTGCGAGTCCTCTTTAAAGAGCTTGAGAAGGAACTCGAAGGTCAGCTAACAAATCTTCCGGGTGGTAAGTCCAGCATGCTCGAAAGAATTTGGTCAATACTCGGACAGGATTTTGATGGGCAGCTCCAAGTAGTAGACCGGATGAAAGAAGATTCGTTGGAGCACATGGAACAACTCAGGCGAAGACTAGTGCGGATGGCCAAGGACTTGCAGCTATCTGAAGGGGAAGTGACTCATTTGCGTGAAGCACTGGCGACAGCGTATGATGGCGGGGAAGCCTCTATATACCAATCAGTACAGGGACTTTCGATTAATGAACCTGACTTTGAGAAGAAGCGAGATCTATTAAAGATCCTTTTTGAACAAAATCTTGAAATTCGCAAAAGTTTAACCTGATAACGGTCAATATTCTATAGGAAAGGATGCAGTATGTCAGAAGAAGACAAAAAGAAAACAGACACAGTTTCAGAAGATGGCAATCTGCGTAGCGGAGTTCTTTATATAGGGGTGGACTTAGGTACCAGCCGCACCGCAGTATCGGCCAGTAACGGAGTTCGTGAGTCAGTTCTTACTGCTGTTGGCTATCCCAAGGACATTGTATCGAGAAAACTCTTCGCGGGTCGTAACGTGCTTTTTGGAGAAGAAGCCATAAACAAGCGCACATCTCTGAATTTTCATCAGCCACTGGCAAGGGGCGTTATAAAAGACGACGATGTTGAAAAGAAAGCAGCCGAAGATATAATCCGTCATGCTCTGGGAGTTGCCCGTTCACGTAAGGGAGATCTGATCTATGTGGTGATAGGTGCTCCCGCTCAGGCTTCTATGGACAACAAGCGTCTTATAATCGAGTCAGTTCGTGAATTGGCTGATTCCATAATTATTTGTTCAGAGCCTTTCGCAGTGGCCTACGGACTGGATAGGCTGGATGAGGCGCTGGTGATTGACATTGGTGCAGGCACTATCGACCTCTGCCGCATGCACGGTACCATGCCAGATGCTGAGGACCAGATTACCCTGGATAAAGCTGGTGACCACATCGACTGGACTCTTTTCGAGTCTATAAAAGCCGCGCATCCCGAAGCCCAGTTCACTATCCAGATGATAAAGGAAATCAAGGAACATTTCTCCAGTCTAGAGGATGTTATTGATCCTATCAAGGTTACCCTTCCGGTTAACGGTAGGCCTACTGAATTCGATATCACCAAGGAAATGAAGGAGGCATGCGCTACAATTGTGAAACCCATGGTACACGCGCTTAACAGACTTATTGCTACTTTTGATCCTGAGTTTCAGGCTCTTCTGCGTAATAACGTTTTGCTTGGCGGAGGAGGATCGCTAATTCCCGGTCTGGATCGGGTCCTTGAACGGGCTATCGATGAACTCGGTGGCGGGCGTGTAAAGAAAGTAGCAGAACCGTTATATGCCGGTGCCAACGGGGCTTTGAAAATCGCCCATGATATGCCCGAGGAATACTGGGAAAGACTTTCATGATAAAGATCAGAACTAAGAATTCTACATGATGGCAAAATCGAGTCAGGGTTACAGTTATGTAAAATTAAGACGCGGATATTTGCTGTTCCAGCGATTTAGGTATATATAGAACGTTTTGCTTCACTTAATTGCTAAATTGATGTCACTCTTTTAGCCCTCTAGTCTTTCAATATGTGCGCAGCATTATCGAAGGTTTCAAGGGTCAAGGTTTCAAAGGTTCCAAGAGGTTTCAAGAGTCAGACCTTTCCTTATTCCTTAATCACCGTTTTGTAGTAGTCGATTTGCCTGCTGTGAGCGAGGCGAGCTGGGCGGCTCGACTGGCCCACCTATGTGACGGCGTCGTCTTAGTTGTTGGAGCAGAGCGGTCGCGCTGGGAAGCTGTGAACAGAGCGAAGGAGCAGTTGGTAAACTCGAACGCCAATGTTCTGGGAGTTGTGCTCAATAAGAGGCGGTTCCATATTCCGGAATGGTTATACCGGACCTTGTAGCTGACCTTGAGGGGATATTGACTACTCGATAAAGAGTTCGCTCGAAGTCTTGTGATGATTAAGCAAACATCGTCAGGCTTTCGATAACGGAGATTTGCAAGAAATTGCGATAATACTCATGATTTGCTCTATCTCTTTGTTTGGCAACAGGTTAAACAACTTTTCAGATTACGTGAGACAAGAAATATCCTGGAAAAATTCAAAAAACTTGACAGACATCACAAAACGTGTTATGTTAAATTACGGAATATGAATGGCTATTTTGTGCCTGAGTATTGTAGCACAGTTAACCACACGATACAGGCCATGGGAGGTCTGGGTAGTTTCATAAAATCGGAGAAGGGATAGCATCTGGAGGAGACAGGAGGAGATGAGAGGTGGTGGACATATCTAGGTTATGGGCTTCTTGCAAGGGCGTTCTGCGTCAAGCAACCTGCGTGAACGGATTACAGCCTCCTGAGCGATTTGGCGCCGCGATTCGGCTTGAGCAAAATCGAGCCGACCGCGCGGGGTATCAGTTTTCGCTCATTCTGTTCGACACGGAGAATCTGCAGGCACACAACGGCAGTGTGCAGTATCTGGCTTACGCACTGGCTGCCCGCATCCGGTCGACCGATGAGATCGGATGGTTCGACAAGCAGCACATAGGAGCTATGCTGCCGTATACGTCCGCGGCCGGTGCTCAGACGTTGGCCGGTAATATCCGTCAGGCAATCGCTGCCAAGACTTCGCCGCCAGAATACACTATTTACACCTACCCCTTCAAATGGTTCTCTAACGGTAATGGGCATCTATCCCAACTTCATTTCTCAGATTTGTCCCCCGAATGGAAAACGACAATATCCCGAGATATCTCAACAGCAAAACATGCTGACGGAGGAAGTAACATATTAGGCACGCAGATAGCCTCTGCCGATACAACCTTGAGTGGTGGGATATTGGCCCAGGCGATTGAACCATTCTTCCTTAACCAACTGCCCCTCTGGAAACGGGCTATGGATGTTGTAGGTGCATTGTTTGGGCTTGTTGTATTATCTCCCATCCTGCTTCTTGTAGCTCTCATCATTAAGATTGTCTCTCCGGGCCCGGTCTTCTTCAAGCAACAGAGGATAGGAAAAGGGGGAAAAACATTCACGATGTTGAAATTTCGGACCATGCAATTTGATACCGATACCTCTATTCATAAAAACCATGTCAAGCAATTGATAAATGGGGCAAATAATGGGAATTCAAAGAGTCCCATGATCAAATTGGAGAATCACCCGCAAATAATCCTATTTGGCAAAATACTTCGCAAGATGTGTATCGATGAATTACCTCAGTTGATTAACGTGCTCCTCGGCGAAATGAGCATGGTTGGGCCCCGTCCGCCTCTTACCTACGAAGTAGAAGAGTATTTGCAGTGGAATTACGCACGCTTCGATGCCGTTCCTGGAATGACAGGGCTGTGGCAGGTCAGCGGGAAAAACCGGCTAACTTTTACTAAGATGATGCAGTTGGACATTCGGTATTCGAGAAAAATGTCCTTATGGTTAGATATAAAGATACTACTAAAGACGCCGCTCGCGATTATCTCTCAAATCGGTGACACTCTTACCTCACGAAAGAGCGAACGGCTGATTGAGGAACTTGTAGAAACTGCTTAACATTGCAGTTGTAGGCTGTGGTTACTGGGATTCGAACCTTATTCGAAATATCAATCCCTTATCCGTTTTAAATCGAGGAGGTTTTAAAATGCTTAACATTGCAGTTGCAGGTTGTGGTTATTGGGGTCCGAATCTTATCCGGAACTTCAATTCACTTTCAGATTACCAGTTGAAATCAGTTTGCGATACGAACTCCGAGCGGCTGACGCACATGAAGACTCTCTATCCTGCGGTAGGAACAACTTCCGACTTCGACGACCTGGTCAAGGATCCGGATATTGACGCAATTGTGGTGGCCACGCCTGTTCGCTTTCACTATGAGATGGCCAAGAAAGCCTTGAAGGCGGGCAAGCATACGTTTATTGAGAAACCCATGGCTCGATCTTCCAGGGAGTGCGAGGAACTGGTGGAAATCGCCGAAAAACAGAAGCTCGTACTTATGGTCGGGCACACCTTTGTCTATTCCCTACCGGTCAGGAAGATCAAGGAAATCGTCAGCTCAGGCGAACTTGGAGACCTGCAATATATCAGTGCGCGTCGCCTGAACCTTGGTTTGTTCCAAAAAGACATTAACGTGACTTGGGATCTTGCGCCGCACGACATCTCCATAATTCTCTATGTCTTGGGGGAAAACCCGGTATCCGTCAATTGCCAGGGCAAATCCCACTTTGCAGAGGGAGTCGAAGACGTCACGAGCATGACACTCAATTTCGCCAACGGCACGTTTGGGATCGTTCAGAGCAGTTGGCTTGACCCCAACAAGGTCCGAGAGATAGTATTTGTCGGCACTAAGAAGATGCTTGTTTATAACGACATCGAGTCGATAGAAAAGATAAGAATATACGACAAGCGAGTGGAGATACCCCCCCACTACGATTCATTCGGGGAGTTCCAATATTCCTACCATTATGGGGACATGTACTGTCCGTATATCAAGCTGGTCGAGCCACTGAAAGTGGAATGCCAACACTTCCTGGACTGCATCACGACAGGAGCAGAGTGTCTGTCGAGCGGCTTTGAGGGATTGGAGGTAGTCCGGATCCTCGAGGCTGCTTCGGCGTCACTGCGAGACGGTGGCGGCAAAGTAGCGATATGCCCCAATGGACCAAGGAGAAGCCTACTCGTCTGACCTATACCCCGGAACACTCAAAGCTAAGAGGGTCACACGGCCAGAGACCGTGGTTTTATTATCGGAATAAGTTGTCGAAACAAACAGGTTATCGGCCCTGCGGCTGCAATAACGAATTGCAAAATGGCTCAAAGAAATACTCTTTAAGTGACTATGAGTCGATGTCGATATATGAGTTGAACGTGTATTTGAGCATAATGTGACTCGACGACGAGCTTGGTGTGTTGAATATGTGTCTGACACCTGAGCGAGAGAAGAGTTGCGGTCTACCGACCGGGACGGAGTCTGCGCAAGGCAAGCTTAGTCATTATTGCTCGTTGAGCGGTGAATATCTTAAGCTGGTCGGGCCTTTGAAAGTGGAATGCCAGCATTTCCTGGATTGTGTAAAGACGGGAGCAAGGTCCGAATCGAGCGGCGTTGAGGGATTGGAGGTAGTCCGGATCCTGGAAGCAGCTTCAGAATCCTTGAAAAACAATGGAGCTAATGTCGAGATTGTTTCTCTTCCGGGATAGGTTAAGACACATTCTATGAATCTCAAACTCTTTGGGAAAAATGCCATTATCTACGCAATTGGTAATGTTACATTGCGGGCAAGCTCATTTCTGTTAATTCCGTTATATACACATTATCTTTCAGTCGAAGATTATGGCCGACTGGAGACATTGTTTGTTACTATCTGGATTCTGCTTATATTTATGGGACTTGGAATGCAATCCAGCGTAATTCGGTTCTACAAAGAGAACGATGACGCCGGAGAAATTTCGAGGCTCCTTGGTTCGTCACTTACAGTGGTTGGAATTGGAATCTTTACATTCTCTTTGGTTTTTGTTCTGGCTTTTGGCTCCTTTTTTAGGGGCCTGTTTCACCGTGAAATGGGTGGTATACTGATTATTTTAGTCTGTTTTGCAGCTACGGCCGAGAGTTTGACAAGCTATTTTATGGCAATTGAACGTGCCAAGAACAACGCTCGTAAGTTTGCATCCGCAGCTGTTTCTATTGCGATGCTTGTTGTTTTGCTTACCATTTTATTCTTGTCTCTTTTCAAACAGGGACTTCCAGGTGCTTTGACTGCACGAGCTTTAGGATACACCGCAATCGGGTCGGTCCTGGCATTCAGTGTATTGCGACATACATCATTTCACTTTTCAAAAGCAAAGGTATGGGAGGTTTGTACCTTCGGTTTTCCACTTATTTTCGTTGCTTCTGGCTGGTTTATTATGGATGCGTCCGATCGCTACTTCCTTGCTCACTTTTCGGGGATGAATGAAGTTGGTATTTATGCTTTAGGTTATAAACTAACATTTATCCTTCTCGCTATTGTTGTGATGCCATTTCAGCTTGCGTACGGCCCCTTTGTTTTCGCCAATATGAAACATCCCGATTTAAAAAAGACTATATCTCGCCTGTTTACCTATCTGGTTCTAACTTTAGTGATAGTTGGCTATCTTATCGTACTATTTAGTCGCGATGCTATAAGGCTTATAGCCCCTGAAGAGTTCAAAAGTGCTTATTTAGTCACCATTTGTGTTGTTCCGGTTTCTGCTTTTTCTGGGATATTCTATTGGGCGTCTGCTCAGTTGCAAATCGTGAAAAAGACGCATTATATTGCTATTGTAATCATTGGAGCTGCGCTATTAAATCTGTTGCTGAATTATTTGTTGATACCAAGATACGGGTGGTTCGGGGCTGCGATTGCAACGAATATCTCGTTTCTATTCGCCTCCGGTGCGGTTCTGGTAATGGGTCAGATTAATTGCCCTGTGAAACTTGAGTTTCGCCGGCTTGCTATAGCGGCGCTTGTACTAATGATACTTTGTCTCTCTTATCTCTCGACGAATAGCATTAATAGGATATTATACTATGGAATTAACTTTATGATCCTAATTTTGATACCTGTCATGTTATATTTTTCAGGCTTTTTTGATTTACGGGAGAAACAGGTTATTCGGAATCTGTTCTTGCGAAGGGCGGTAGAAAAGTGATCGCGATTCAAACATTGGCAGTAGGCATGATCGCCACAATAGTTATCGCGATTACCTTCATTGAGCCCAGAACAGTACTGTTCATTTTTATGTTTGTGCTGCTGGCCTTTAATGACTACATTGGCGGTCTACCGTCATCGATTATCAATATAGGTGGCCGTCAGTTTTATGCAGCGGACTTTTTTGTTATTCTGTTGAGTGCAGGTCTCATACGAGCTTTGTTTCGCAAAGACTTGATCTCTAAAATTGATCGACCCGTTTTAGTAGCAATGCTGATTTTTAGCATCTACGGGTTGGCCGGCATTTTAATTGGTGCCGACCATGATTATCTCTACAATGACATCATCGGAGATTTCCGTCGATATTTTTACTATCCCTGGGCGATCTTTATTCCAATGTTAGTTCTTAGGGACCGTCATGACATTAAAATAATTGAAAAAGCAGCGTTTGCTGCGGCACTAATTATTTGTATATTTGCCCTACACCGCATCGTTACCGGGCAGACTTTCTTTCCTGAAGTACACGCTCTTGCCCACGATAATTTTCGTGCGATGGGGTTTCATGATTATATTATTCTTATTTTCGTGATCTGTCTTTCAATTGGTAAAAT
>Ga0307433_1001179_pt1 | contig 15132 bp, 13 predicted proteins | sample SalMarWE160210MG_FD_202166 | JGI IMG/M metagenome (GOLD analysis project Ga0307433, IMG submission 202166) | Salt marsh sediment microbial communities from the Plum Island Ecosystem LTER, Massachusetts, United States - WE1603-210 | ecosystem: Environmental > Aquatic > Marine > Intertidal zone >... | reverse complement strand
ATTATTCTAACCGATATATTCCTACAGCTATTTATCTGTGAGGAGTAACATTAACAGCTAATTATCAGTTCAAAAGTTTTTCGTTGTTGTTTTGAAATTGGGGGATAAACGCTTATGAATAGTACATGAATAAATGAGTTACAATAGTATAAAACCGTTAAAAAATTTGATAGTTGAAGACAACCTGATTGACAGAAAACAACCAGAACGGCTGCTATCAAAATCAACACTTTACCCTTCCGAAATAAAACATTCCGAATATCCTGAGAATTCCTTAGCACTTCCGAACACAGATGATTTTGACACTGCTATTCCGGACCTAAATCTACCGGATTGTCCCTCCCGAAAATTACATCCGGGCTTTCCATCATGGGAGCAAGGAAGTTATCATGTTGACAGTAGAGCTAATAAATATTCTAATTGTGAAAATATGCGAAGCGGAAGAGGTTTTACACTTATTGAATTGATAGTCGTTATTCTCATCGTTAGTATCCTGGCTACAGTGGTAATTGCGAGGCTTCACGGCCGAATCTCTGCTGCTAAATGGTCGGAAGGTAAAGCAACGATGGGTACTATAGCAACCGCAATAAGAGCATGTTGCGCCGCGGATATTGGTTCGGGTGCAAAGCCGAGTAATTTGTGGGCTGGAGAGCCGAATAGTCTGGGATTTGTAAAGAGCGATTTGAACGGTTGCTACTTTGATGGCAATGACTTTTCTTTTACCGTAACGAGTGTTCTTCCTCCTGAATTCACTATTACTGCTACGAAGACTAATTTGTCCCCTCCGCAGTATCAATTAGACCAGGACGGCAAATGGACGGCGCCGTAAATGCCGTTAGAAAACTTTAGAGTTTCCAACGGGGCAGCATCAGGCCATACAGCCAACTCAGAAAAATTCCAACACAATTTAAGGACGATTATATATTAACTGACATTTCCCATATTAAACGCTTGGCTACGCAACCAAGCATTCCAAAATTCAACAAACAAAATCAACTTACCCTGCGGGCACTACGCAAATCGTTGAGGGTTCCTGTTAGCCCCCTGCATCGTAGGGGGTTTGACCTGTCGAACCATTTCTAAATTCTCAATTCTAAATTCTAAACCTGCCTATCCCTGCTCCTCACTTGGCACCTGTGTTTGCTCTCTCGATTTATCTTGCTTAATCGCACTGAAAGATTGAACAACTGCAATTAGGGCCACCCAAAACAAAGCGAAGCATCCAACAATGATCAGCAGCTTTTGATCCTTTAATATTCCTAACTTCTCATCAGCAACAACCATTACGGAAATCATCAGCGAAATGCTGAAATATATAGCCGCAGTACAAGCTAAAATCACTACAATATTCTTCAACTCAGGAAGCCTTTTGCAAGTACACAAATATACTACAATATAAACCGCTGCGATAAAGATAGCTGTTATATATGGTAGACTTTGAAGAAGAGCACTCATTATGATATTTCCTTTGTCCCGTTCGCTCTGAATGATGGTCAGGGTATCCACGATAGTATCCCAGTCAGAACCACGTAGGTTGATAATGGCGTCAGGATAATCCATGCAGTCCAGCTCAATCTCGAAATGGTGGCCGGGCGAAATTGGAGGGTCATCACCCGGGAAAGCAGCAGCAATAAGCAACCACGTGCCATCACCATAAGGGTCCTTTACCACCATAGCGCTTTTACCGGCAGCAGGGTGTATAATCATATCACCTACCCACGCAGCATAAACAAATGGATCTACCAGCTCGAGAAATGCCCAGTAGCTATCAGACGTATCAGAGCAAACATCAATCCACACGGTTGTGCCGATTGGTATCTCTATTGTCTCAACTGAAGTGTCGCCATTTACTGGAAGTGAGAGCGTCACATTTGCGACGGTGGTTACCCCCAGAGCCAACATTAAAATCCATGGCTTTTTCATCATCGGTCTCCTTACCTCAGCACGTTCTTTCGCAACAAAAAACGTTTTTTCATGGGAAAGCTTGAAATGTGGCTCCGCCGAACTTTCCATCATCGCTCCTTCAAAAATATCATATCTGATTGAGGCACAAAAGTCAATGAAAATATTGCTAAAATTGCACAAAAACAGATAACTTTTGTATTTGCAAGTTTTTACGGAATTAAAATGAATTGCGTTCCCTCCGAAAGCAAGGATTAATCATATACTCTCTTTATCAAAAAATCAATAGAAATGCCGCAAATCCACGTCTTTTTAGCCAAAAACCCGTAATATTACGGACATGGAATCTTGATAGAATTCCCTTCGCCTAACTCAAAACTCAGCATCCATTATCCTGACATCCTGCCCTCCTGATTACCACTTCTTGGTAACCGGATACCCTGATTTCCAATTTTCTCCGTGCTCTCTGCGACCTCTGTGGCTTTGAAAAATCCGGGCTAACGCTCTCTATAGATTTCTTCGCCTCTTATGTAAAGCCAACATACCAAAGCCAAGAATTATCAATGACGCCGGCTCGGGAATCTGAATGATGGTCAGGGTCAACATACCAGCATATGAAGGGGAAACAAGGATCACAATCGTCGATCTGGTTGTCAGCATCACCGTGGCACTGACGTGGCCAGTCTGAACCCCAGCACTCAAAGCATGGAAGCTCGTGATGCTCAAAACGCCCTATTAAGACTCGCTTTCGCAAGGTAAAGAAATGGGCTCAACCGGACAGTACAATCACAAATGAGTGCGAACTAAGAAGCGGCGATGAGGTTTTAGCTTTACGGCGCCATCCATCCAGCCGGCCGGGCGTGTCTTATATCTAAATTATCGACCCTCCGGTCTAAAATGCCCCGGCTCCACTCTATCCTATAACAAATGGATCCACCAGCTCGAGAAATGCCCAGTAGCTATCAGACGTATCAGAGCAAACATCGATCCACACGGTTGTGCCGACTGGTATCTCTATTATCTCAACTGAAGTGTCGCCATTTACTGAAAGTGAGAGCGTCACATTTGCGACGGTGTTTCCCCTCAAAGCTGCTCATCTAATTTTACCCCATTTTATCTCCAAATGCAAGCCGAAACTTTGCTTGTGCTGCCTGCGGTTCGGATTGTTTATTCGTATGCCTCCGGCATACTTACTTGTATGTCCCTCATCGCGGCCTCCGGCAGCCCTGCGCAACTCGCGGTTAAAATCCATCGCGCAGCGATACCACAACTCAAAACTCAAAACTCTTGTCTCGCCATAGTCCCTTAGGGACGAAGGCGGATAGAACTCAAAACTCAGTCAGCTTATAAAGAAGGGGCGACAAGCCCATGTGGACGAAGGCAACATTTTACGACAAAGCTGGCTTTGGGAGTAGAATTTGCCAAGAACACCAAGCTGACTGAATTTCTCTGTGTCCTCGGTGAACTCTGTGGCTAATAATCAGTGTCAATCTGTGTTAATCCGTGTCTAATTTCTTCGTGTCTTGGTGCCGTCGTGGCAAAAAAAATCAAAAAAACCGCATTTTTAGCTTGAAAACCAGCCCCTTTCTGTTATAATTCCGTAGGTCTCGCCACCAATGGCGGACATGAAGGCCTCGCTGAAGGCGGGCAGCTTGGGGAAAGACATCCCAGGAGAGAGAACATGAATAATAAACCAATACGCACAACGCGATACGCACAACGCACTACGAGAACATTGCGGAGACCTGCTAACCATGAAACAATCGATGAACTATGAACAACGCTTGTCCGCCGAAGCCTCGGCGAAGGCGGAAACTATGAACATGGAATATTAAGAATTAGCCAATGAAAACTAATCACAAACCACGATTCACTACCCACTATGCTTCTTTGTGCCTTTGTGGCTAACTATCTCTGTGCTCTCTGTGAACTCTGTGGCTATAAACTTTTTATGCAAAACAAACCCAATTTTCTCAAAAATCGGGCGATTGTAAGCTATTGTAAAACAGAGGATTATGAAAATGAACATCGATTTTTGGCCTAATTTTCCCAAAGCCAATTTCCAAAGCGGAAAAATGAACACAAGTCCTTTTAATACAATGAGCTACGCTTGTCCGCCGAAGCCTTGGCGAAGGCGGAAACAAACCCAAAACAAAGCCAATTCAAACCCAATTCAAACCCAAACAAAGCCAAACAAACCCAATACAAAGCCAAACAAACCCAAACGAATCCATTTTTTTTCTTTGACTTATAGTATTAATAATGTTATCATTTTATCTTTAGTTGAGAGAATAGAGCACAATATAGCGTTTAGTGAACAGATATTCAGCCCCGCTTTTTACGCGGGGATTTGTCTAATAATGGATATGCAGTCTAATAATAATATCAGTGCCGCAGACCACCTTGACTTTGAGGAGAAAGTCTCCGACCTTGACCGCCAGATGAACGAGTTAAGAAAACTCAGCTCGGCCAAGGGTATCGACTATTCTGCTGAGATTCGTCGGCTTCAGCGTGAGCAGGTCGCTGAGCTGAAACGAATCTATTCAAACCTTACCGCCTGGCAGACCGTTCAGGTAGCGCGTCATCCCAAGCGTCCCTTGCTTAATGATTATCTTAACCTGATGGTAAAGGATTTTCGCGAATTGCACGGCGACAGATGTTTCGGCGACGACCGCGCAATCGTAGCCGGATTTGGGCATATCGGCAGGGAGAAAGTATTGATTATTGGTCAAAACAAGGGAAGAAGCACAAAGGAGAAAATTGCCTGCAATTTCGGATGCGCCAATCCTGAAGGTTATCGCAAGGCACTGCTAAAGATGAAATTCGCTGAGAAGTTTGGGATTCCCATTGTTACCCTCATTGATACACCGGGTGCTTATCCGGGCATTGGTGCTGAAGAGCGAGGCCAGGCACAGGCGATAGCCGTTAATCTTGCGGAGATGTCGCGTTTGCGGGTCCCGATAATTTGCATCTGTATTGGCGAAGGTGGCTCAGGCGGAGCGCTGGCAATAGCTGTTGGTGATAGACTGGCGATGCTTGAATTTGCATATTATTCGGTAATATCGCCCGAAGGCTGTGCTGCAATTTTATGGCGGGATGGTTCACAAGCCCCCGATGCCGCAGAGGCGCTTAAACTGACCAGCAGGGATTTGTATAAGCTTGGACTCGTTGATGCGGTTATTCCAGAACCGCTCGGCGGCGCACATCGCAACGTTCATGACACCGTTTATAATGTCGAGATGTATATTGTCAGGACCCTGCGCGACCTTAAACGAGCAAAAATTGATAATTTACTTGAGAACAGGTATAAAAAGTTGCGTTCGATAGGCAATGATTTAGTAGGCAGTCGTCGCGTTACAGCCCGCGCCGGCAAAGTCCGGATAAAAGCTACCCACCCTGCCCCTGCAAAAACCAAGCCTGTGCCTGCTAAGGTTTGATTTGCCTTTAGTACATAACCCCCATCGCTGGCTGTGAGCCAGGTGCCATAAATATAGTTCAGCCGTTCTTAACTTCTTTTGGGTCTTTGCCTTCTTCGATAGCTGTTATTTTCCTGACTCTTCTTTCGTGTCTGCCCCCAGCGAAATCGGTGTTGAGCCAGACTTCGACTATTTTTCGCAGTAATACCTCGTTAATTTGGTCGCCTGATACGCAAAGCACATTTGCATCATTATGGTCGCGTGAAATCTGTGCACTTAGCTCATCATGACACAATACAGCTCTGATTCCTTTTATTTTGTTTGCTACTATACTCATCCCCAGGCCGGTTGCGCAGATTAAAATGCCTCTGTCGGCTTGTTTTTTCGCCACAGTTGTTGCTGCTAAGTATGCTGTGTCAGGGTAATCAATGGGATTACTGTCTGTGGCGCCAAAGTCGAGGTATTCGTGGCCCAATTGAGTCAATATTGACTTGATTTGTTGTTTTGCCGCAAAACCGCGATGGTCACTCGCAATTGCTACTTTCATAAAATAAGCTCACTAATTCTCTTTTTTACTGCTTTTTCGATCTGTTCAGCACAATTGTTATAACACTCCTGTGACTGGCCTATCGGGTCAGGAATTTCTTCATTTTCGGCTAACAGTAAACATCTCTTTGCCGATTTAGGGCTAAGAGCAACGATTCGCTCATAATGAGCTTTGCCCATCACATATATAAAGTCACTCTCTTCAATGAGCTGCTGGGACAATGCCTGGCTCTTATGAGCTTTTATGTCAATTCCCTTATCTGCACAAGCTGCTATCGCTTTTTCGCTTGCCGGCGAACCATCCATCTCCAGGATGCCAGCAGAATATACCTTATAACCCATTTTTTCGAGTTGGTCAACCTTGCATTTTAATTTTTTTGCCAAATATTTACGAAGTATTCCTACCGCCATAGGGCTTCGGCAGATATTTCCTGTACAAACGAATAAAAATTTAATCTCCGACAGTGTTTGTAACTCTGCCTGGGAATATACGCCAGGCCTTAAGATTCCCAGGCCTTTTTTGCCTATCTTAACAATGGTACTGCTTTTTTTATATTTGCAAGGCCCACCGTCCAGCAGCATCTGGATTTGACCTGAGAATTGAGCGAGAACCTCCTGCGGCTCTGTTGCCGGCCTCTGACCTGTTATATTTGCGCTTGGCGCAACCACAGGATTGCTCGTCTCTTGCAGCAGCATTGAAGCTATGGCATTGTCAGGACAGCGAATGCCTATGGAATTATCTTTATACAGGTTTTCAAAGACTTCCTTTTCGAGTTTTTTTTGCTGCTTGTCGGTGTCTTTCTGGTCTAATTCAAAGACTATGGTCAGAGGTCCGGGCCAGGCCTTGTCGATTAGTTTTTTGGCCTTTAATCCTGCAGTCGGAACGTATTTTCTAACATCGCTTTTTTTACTTATATGTAATGTATAGTGTTTTTCAGGGTTCCTGCCCTTGAGGTTATTGAGCCTGGCTAACGAAGTAGTTTCAACCCTGCTGGCAATTCCATAAACGGTTTCAGTGGGAAATGCCACCAGTCCGCCGGAATCGACCAAAGCTGCGGCTTCCTTGATCTTCGCTGAATCAATCTTTTTAGGATTCAATTTTACAACTTTCATCTGCATATTCACTTAGTTAGTGTCTGTTCGTGTCTAAGGGTACATCAAATGGACCGAAATCGCAAGACAACTCACCTGATGATTTGCGACATTTTTGGCTTTTCTGCTTAAAACCTTGGTTGATTGGTAGTTTAGCAGTCCTTCGACACTGCTCAGGATGGTGAGCAAGTCGAACCATTATGGAATGAGGGCAGATTTAGTTGAGTAGCACGTTTTGGTTGAGAGTTTTCCCGTAAGGGATGGCCAAGTCCATTGTTGATTTGACACTAAGAAAGAAAAGCCCGATAAGAAAGGTGAGAATACAGCGATATAAAGAAGAATAAAAAATTTTTTATAAAGTCCACCTTTTTGCCTAATTACGCTAATCTATCCAATTTAACATTGTCGATACCTTTATTAATTGATGGAACGTTCCACAGTGGGATACCCTATGTGGTATCTTAATTTTGAAGGAGAATTATATTATGGAGACTCTAACTGAGCAGCGTAGGGAAACTCGAAGCAACATTTCTTGGCCAGTTAGCATTTGGGTACCCGAGGCAAACAGATTTTTTAATGGTCGAAGCACAAATGTCAGCAAAAATGGCGTTTTTATCAGAGTGCCTATGACAACACCTGTTCAGCCGGGGCATGCTGTGGAAATTAATTTTCCACGAACAACCACTTTAGCAAAGGAGAAAGGGCAGTTTGCTCGTATTAAAAATGGTAAAGTGGTTAGAATCGACCGCCAAAATTTACTCAGAGATGCTCAGATAGGTGTTGCTGTTGCCTTTGAGAATTGATAGACCGCCCTCAATGGGATACTCCACGTGGTATTCTATTTTTTACCTTTGTTAGGGGCGTTTGAAATGGCTGCAATTATTGGATAAATCCCGACCCCTGCCGCAGGGGCGGGATACATGGGGCAATGGGAAAGGAAAGACTGATAATCAACAAAGATTACCAGTCTTTTTTTATTTACTATTGACTATTTTTAATCCTGTGCTACTCTGCGAAGTAAGCTGCGTAGCACGAGACCTTACCTTATATATCGATTAGGGATGAATGTTCGCAGAGTAGTAATGGATTGGAGTCAACAAAATGGCCGAAGCAGAAAAAAGTGGTTCTCCTCAAGGAGTCCCTATGACGACAGGCTCACCATCCCGAGCGGAGTCAAGGGGCTGGGAAAAGCGATTAGCTTCTATGCCGGATGAACAAACCATCGATTTTGTCCAGTCGCTTTCTGTCGACAAGCGTCTTTACAAGTATGATATTGTCGGCTCGATTGCTCATGCCCAGATGTTGGCGGAACAAAAGCTGATTACCAGGGACGAATTGAAGCAGATTAAGGATGGGCTTATCGAAATATCACAGGAGATTGCAGAAGGGCGGTTCAAATTCGATAAGACGTACGAGGATATTCATATGGCAATCGAGGCGGCACTGGTTGAAAAAATCGGTGAGGCGGGCAAAAAAGTGCACACCGGCAGAAGTCGAAATGACCAGGTTGCTACCGACATTCGGCTGTGGATGAGGGATGAGGTCGAGATTCTGCAGGTTAAAATAACGCTGCTTCAAAAGGCGTTTGTTAAACTCGCTGAAAAGTATGCAGAGGACATAATGCCTGGTTATACGCACCTTCAGCGTGCCCAGCCGGTATCTATCGCGTCGTATATATTGAGTTTTACAGAGCAGCTGGAGCGTGACTTTATTCGGCTGAAAAACTGCAGCGAGCTGCTTAATATCTGTCCGTTGGGCAGTGGTGCCATAGCTGGCTCAACGCTGCCGTTGGATAGAAAAGGTACAGCGAAGCAATTGGGTTTTTCCGATATCAGCTACAATAGTATCGATGCAGTTAGCAGCAGGGACTTTTGTGCAGAGTTTATTTTTGATTGTGCGCTTATTGCGACACACCTGAGCCGATTGGCTGAGGACTGGATAATCTATTGTTCGCAGGAATTCGGATTTGTGCAGATTGATGATGCATATTGCACCTCGTCGAGCATGATGCCTCAGAAGCGTAATCCTGATGTACTCGAATTGATTCGGGGAAAGACTGGTTCAGTTTATGGCTGCCTGATAGCTATTCTGACAATTCTAAAGGCCCAGCCGATGGGCTACAACCGTGACTTGCAGGAAGATAAGACCCATATTTTTACCGCTGGTGATATTGTCGAGGCCTGTTTGGATATGGCACAAGCGATTGTTTCGCATACGAAATTTAATACGAGGAAGATTTCAGACGGTTTGGATAAGGGCTTTCTTGATGCTACCTGCCTTGCGGAGTATTTGGTTGGAAAAGGGATTGCCTTCCGTGATGCGCACGGCATTGTCGGTTCATTGGTTGCCTTTTGCGAGCAGCAGGATAAGAAATTAGCCGAGTTTTCTCTGGACCAGTTCAAGCAGCATTGCACCGCGATTGATTCGGATGTGTATGAAAGTCTCGGCGCAGCAAAGGTAGCAGGTAAATATATTACTGAAGGTGCAGCAGGGCCCCAGCAGGCAAAAAGGCAAATTGCATATTGGAACAAGCAGTTGGCACAGCGATGAGTAACGGTGAAGATGAAATAACTGCCTGGTTTGCCCGCCAAAGCAAATTATCCGTGACAGAATTTCCCATCGGTATTGGTGACGATATGGCTGAGGTTCGCCTGGCTGATGGTACATCGGTTCTTGTTACCACCGATATGCTGCTGGATGGTGTGCATTTTGACCTGAAAAAAGTAACCTTAAAGCAGGCGGGTTTCAAAGCTATGGCGGTTAGTCTTAGTGATTGCGCAGCGATGGCTACGGTGCCTGTAGCTGCGGTTGTATCTGTTGCTATGCCTGAAGGTTTTGGTAAGGAGGGATTAAAGCAGCTTCACTCGGGAATTACTGCTGCCGGTGATAAATTTGGCTGTGAGCTTATCGGCGGTGATATTACAAAGTGGAAAAGTGACAATCCGTTTGTAATAAGTGTGGCAATGCTCAGCAGGAGCGCGGGCAATAAACCAGTTAAGCGTTGCGGCGCCAAGGTTGATGACAGTATCTGCGTAACCGGCTCGCTGGGTGGTGCATTGAGCGGGAAACATCTGGAGTTTGAGCCGAGGGTAAAGGAGGCAATAAAAATCGCCCAAATGGTAACGGTAAATTCAATGATTGATATAAGTGATGGTCTCAGCAGTGATTTGAATCGCATTTGCCGGCAGAGCCGGGTAGGTGCTATTATAGAAGCGGAGAAGGTTCCGATATCAGATGAAGCGCGAAAGGCCAAAGACCCATTAAGTTCGGCGCTAAACGACGGCGAGGATTTTGAGTTGCTTTTTACCCTTTCTCCGCAGGATTGTCAGATTTTATTGGAAAAATGGAATGGGCCGCTCCCGATTACACGAATCGGTGAAATTACTGACACGGGGAGAATGCAGCTCAAGATGTCTGATGGCCAGATTTGTGATTTGCAGGCCAAAGGATATGACCACCTTAGAAATTGATTATTGTCTATGAATTTTGATATTGTTTCGAATTCGCCGGAGCATACTATAGAGCTTGGTCGCAAAATCGGCTCGCAATTAAAAGGCGGCGAGATTATTGCTGTTTGCGGGGCATTGGGCAGCGGCAAGACGCATCTGATTAAGGGTATTGCAGATGGAGCCGGGGCAAAAGACAGCAAGGAGGTTACCAGTCCCACATTTGTCGTCGTTAATGAGTATGCAGGGCGGCTGGATATTTACCATATAGATGTTTATCGATTAGATTCTGTTGCTGAGTTTGAGATGCTCGGCTTCGACGATTTTTGTTATCCACAGTCGGTAGTTCTGATTGAGTGGGCCGATAAGATTGAATCCGCCTTGCAGGGAGTTGAGTACGTTCGGTTCGAGCTTCATCACAGCGGGAGAACCAGAAGAAAAATACATATCGAGAATACACCTGAATATATTACCACATAGATAATCATTCCTTTCTTTCAGTCATTTGTGAATCTGAAGATTTGGCAGTAGGAAGTTTATTTTTTATATTTTGCATGGATACTCAGATAGTCCCTGAAAAGGTTTTTAGAGTGTTTTTCGGACGTGGAAGTTTGAAATTATATTTTTGGTTTCGGGAAAAGAATAAGACTATGAAGTATTTTTTAAAGATATTTTCGAAGTTTCTTAGTTATTAGGGAGAATTTGCTGCTTACAAAAGAATATATGGATGATTAAGTGATGCATTGATTAGGTCGATACTTTGTATTGTTTTGGGGCTTTTGCATTTTAGCAAATTAAAAAATCTTATTAAAAAGGGGTAAAAAAATGAAAGCGAAAAGTGGTTTTACATTAGTGGAAATTCTGATTGTGGTAGTCATCTTGGGTATTTTGGCAGCTATCGTGATTCCTCAGTTTACCGAGGCCAGTACTGAAGCCAAACTTTCGAGTTTGTGCACTGATCTTCAAACTGTGCGTTCGCAGATTGAGCTGTACAAAGTTCAGCATAACGATAACTTGCCCGGTGTAGTTAATGGAACTCATACTGCCGGCGCCGATTTTGTAGCTGCTTTGACAGGCGAGACAGATGTCCACGGTGATGCTGGCAGTGAATACGGCCCTTATCTGCAGAAGATCCCGATGAATCAATTCAATGAATTGGATACTATCGAGATAGACGGCACACTTGGAGGTGGCGATTTTGGCTGGCAATTTGATACCACAAGCGGTGCTTTCCATGCAGACACGGATGACCACATGGGTATTTAAAAAATTGATTGGTCTGGGTGTATGAATATTTACACGGCGAAGCTGCCTGTGTAAGTTCATGAAAACCGTGGAAGGAAAAGATAGGCTGGCCGTGCTGAGGCAGCTGCCGATAGCAGGTCAGCCTTTTTAATGATAATAACGCATCGTTTAAATGGAAAGGATAGGTGATGAGAAAAGCAAAAGCTTTCACGCTTGTTGAGATTTTGACAGTAGTGCTTTTGCTTGGTATTTTGGCTGCTGTTGTGATACCTGCAATTGCAGGCAGCACGACGTCAGCCAAGGAAAGCGCCCTTGCGACAGACTTGCAGCTTCTTCGCAGGTTCATTTTGGTTTACAAGAGCCAGCATCTGGAAATTGGTCCTGGATACCCGAATGGTAATACTTCTGCTGCGCCCACCGAGCAGGCCTTTATTGAGCATGCTACTATATCAAGTAATGCTAATAGCGAAACGGCTCCAATCGGCACCGTGGGATTTAATCGAGGCCCTTATTTGCAAAAGATGCCCGATAATCCTTTTAACGGCAAAAGCTCAGTTCAAATGCTTGATGACGGTGAAGCATTTCCAGCCGACGCCGATGACAGTCACGGCTGGATATATAAAGCGGCCACGTCGGAAATGAGAGCCGACAATTCGGGAGCAGGCGAGGGTGGAAAGCGATACTATGACTATTAGCAGCAGATATTGCGGCCTGCCCCCGCGTCTGGCGACGCGAGTCGGGGCGGCGGGCGGAATACGGCAAGGCTTTACCCGCCATATGCTTGGCGGGTTTACGCTCGCTGAGGCGATGATGGCTACTGTTGTATTAGGTATCGCCGCAGCCGGCGTATTACTGCCGTTCACAACCGGAGCGAAGGTGCGGGCTGAAGGTATGCGCAGGACTTTGGGGGCAAAACTGGCGAGTGATTTGATGGAGCAGATTGTAAATGCGCCATTCGAGGACATAGTGAGTAATTATGATGGTTACTCTGAAGCGCAGGGCCAAGTAAAGGATGCGACTGGTACAGTATTTACCGGTTCAAATTATACCAACTTCAGCAGAGATGTAAGCTGCCAATACGTTTATATGCCGCAAGAAAGTGGGGCAGTAGCGCCGAAGTTTATTCGCGTCACTGTGCGTGTGTATTATAGCAGCAAGGAAATTGCAAATATAAATCGGCTTGTGGGCGAGTAAAAGAAATGGCAAGGGCAAAGCGACCGCTGTCGGATTTAAATTATCAGGGGTTTACGTTAGTTGAGTTACTGGTTGGACTGGTTGTTACCGGTATAGTTTTAGCTGCGGTGGCAACGCTGGCCTTTGCTCTGGGAGCGGCCAACCAGACAAGCGGCGACACGGGTCAGAAGCAGGCACAGGTTCGTTTCGCCACTCTCAGGATTTCAGAGCTGATTCGGCACTGCAAACTAATATGCGGCACAACAGGCGATGATATCGTGCTCTGGAAAGCGGACGATAATCCTGAGAATGGCATAATCGATGTATTCGAATTAGCATATATCGAGAGAGGAAGTAGTGCGGATTATATAAGGATTCTTGAATTCCCTAATTGTTCTGAGGGGTTTGAATCATCGTTTAGAACTATTCCAAATCAGGTAGCCGCTGTTGGGCAGAGTTGGCTTAAAGATTTGCTTATCTCGCAGAGCAATGAAAGGTATATACAAGTATTACCTCAATGCAGCAATGTGCAGTTTAACTTTGACGTTTTACCGCCATATAGCAGATTTGTCAGTATTTCATTTGACCTTGTTGAAAATGATGTTGTTCATCGGTATCAGATAAATGCTGGCTTACGCTGCCGGGCGGAGAATCTGCTCGACGAGGACGGAGATAGTCTTGTAAGTGATGATGATTAGGAAAAGATTTAAAATCAAGAATTCAAGATTGAAAATTAGAAACGCAGAAAAGCAAGGGGCGGCATTACTAGTTGTCCTGTTTGTTATTATGACGATAACGATTTTGTCTCTGGGCTTTTTGTCGCGAAGTGATGTTGAGCTGGCCTGCGGCGAGAATATGATACTTCGAAGTCAAATGGATTATTTGGCTGAGTCGGGGTTGGTACATGCCAGGGGACTTATCCTTCATTCTCAGGATGCAGGTTCGGAATATTGGACCGGGGCTGTGGGACAGCAATTGGCCGCAGGCAGTGATGATTACTATGATGTTGAAATTGTTCGCAATGATTCGGACCCTGCAAATCGCTGCAATTACATTATAGATTGTAATTCCTATCGATTGAAGAATGGTGAAAGGATTGGCAGCAGCAGTATAAGAGCTGAATTACGTCTCGACCCGTGTATCGCTTACTGGGCTGGGTTAAGTACAATAATTTCTCCGCTGACTGTAGTGAATGGAGATGTCTATTGTGCTGGTAATTTATCAAATAGCGGCAGTATCAATGGGGATGTTTTCGCGGCTGGTACTATAACCGGAACAAATATTAGGGGCCAAAAGGACGAGTCGGTTGCCCAGGCACCTGTGGCCTGGCTTGGGCTTGAGGCAAGCGATTTTAGTTCAACGTACTATATTGGCTCAGTAAGCTATGGTGTAGACCTTGTTGGGTCCTCTGTTCATCCGAGTGGTAGTTTTAATCCTTCTGGGGGTAATCCGTCAGGAGTTCGTTACCACAATGGCGACCTTGAATTGTTGGGAAATGTGGATATTGAAGGTATGCTTGTGGTTAATGGCACCTTGAAGGTAAGTGGAGGAAATAATGTAATTAGCGCTGTGAAAAATTTCCCGGCTCTTTTGGTAAATGGTGATATGGCAGTGGAAAGTAGCAGCAGCTTGGAGCTTAACGGGCTTGTTGTTATTAAAGGGCAGATGCAGGTCAGTGCCGACAGTGCCAATGTTAGCATAGTTGGCGGATTGTTTGTCGAAGATGGAATTGTGCAGACAACAGCGGATTCGTCTGGTAATGGCAACACTGGTATGTTGTATAATGGTCCGACCTGGAGGCCTGCCGGTGGGAAAACAGACGGTGCATTAGAGTTTGGCGGAGTTAATGATAAAGTCGAAGATTCAGACGCAGGCAGCTATCTGAACGGCCTATCTGCTATCACGGTTTCACTTTGGATTAAATCGGACGTCATGGGCGAAAACCGCGGTATTTTGTTTGTGCGTGAACCAACGGGTATTGATGAATATTTGGGTATCAGGTATGACAAGAATGGTGTTTTTGGTGGCGGTGTAAATGGCATAAAAGCTTCTGTTCGTACGACCTTAGGTTATACTCAAATTGAGAGCAGTTCGGATGTTCAGACAACTGGTTGGCAGCATCTCGCGCTTTTATGGGAGGCCGGCTCAGGATTAAGACTCTATATAAATGGCCAACTTGATACACCCAGATATGATAGGGGGGCTCTATCTGGAATTGTTAGTGGCGTACAAAAGCTAATAGTTGGTCGAGGGTCAAAGGGTGAATACTGGGATGGGCTTATCGATGATGTTCGAATCTATAACTGCGCCTT
>Ga0307433_1001177_pt1 | contig 15147 bp, 10 predicted proteins | sample SalMarWE160210MG_FD_202166 | JGI IMG/M metagenome (GOLD analysis project Ga0307433, IMG submission 202166) | Salt marsh sediment microbial communities from the Plum Island Ecosystem LTER, Massachusetts, United States - WE1603-210 | ecosystem: Environmental > Aquatic > Marine > Intertidal zone >... | reverse complement strand
TCTTCAGTTCGGCCAGAGGAACGTTGACGGTGCAGTCGGTGTCGATGGTCCCTGCCTCGTAGGCGGATCTGCCTCGGCAGTCCACAAACACGAAGTCGACGCCCTCGTCCAGCATGCGTTTAAGCTCGACAGGGTTGACGCCGTGGGCTAGGTCGTCCATCTTGTTCCTCACCACGTTGGCGGCGTCGGCGACGCCGTCGATAGCCGTGCTGTAGGCCGGGGCGTACGCTAGATCGAGGTCGGCCAAATCCTTCACGGTGCCGCCGAACTTCAGCACCGTCGCCGCCACGTCTATGCGCTTCACGCCGTCTCCCTCGCCGACAACTTGGCAGCCCAGAAGCCTCCCCGTCCCGCGTTCGGCGACGAGCTTCACCAGGAAGAACCGTGCCCCTGGTATGTAGTGGCTGATGTCCCTTTTCGGGCACAGTGAGGTCACCACGTCGTACCCAAGCTCCTTCGCCTTCTTCTCCGTGAGCCCCGTGCAGCCGCAGTTGTAGTCGAGTATCTTGAAGACCGCCGTCGCCGTGACCCCCGGGAACGTGTCATCCATGCCGGCGATGTTGTTGGCGATGATCCTGCCGTGCTTGTTGGCCGTGCTCCCCATGGGAGCGTAGACCTTGCCGCCGCTCACCAAGTGGCTGCACTCCACGCAGTCACCCCCCGCATAGATGTCCGGGTCGCTCGTCTGCATGTGCTCGTTAACCGCTATGGCCCTCGTCGGCCCTATCTCGAGCCCAGCCTCCACGGCCAGCTCGGTGTTGGGCCTTACGCCTATGGCGACTATCACCATGTCCGCGTCGATCCGCCGCCCGTCCGCCGTCTCGACGCCGGCCACCCTTCCCGATCCATCGTCCAGTATCCTGCTGACGGGGCGATCCGTGACGATGTCGACTCCTCTTTCCCTCAGGTATTTCTCGAGATACAGCGCCATCTCGACGTCCAGGAGGGCGGGAACTAGGTTGGGCATCATCTCCAGTACGGTGACCCTGCACCCCCTCTCTACGAAGGCGCCGCAGGTCTCCAGCCCGATGAGGCCTCCGCCCACGACGGCAACCTTCTCGGCTCCGGCGTCGACCGCCTCCTTGATGGCTTTGGCGTCGTGGGGGGTGTAGAGCCTGTGCACTCCCTCAAGCTCGACCCCCTCCATCCTGGGGACGAAGGGGTTTGCTCCTGTCGCGAGCACCAGCTTATCGTAGGGAAGCTCCCAGGGCTCTCCGCCTCTGACGTCCCTTACGGTGACGGTCTTCCTCTCCCGGTTTATCCGCTCGGCCTCGGTGTTGTCCATCACCTTAAAGCCTTTCATCTTCTCGAAGTAGGCGGCGTCCCTGACGGCCCCAGTGGCAGTCTTCAGCAGGCTATCATAATCCTCAACCACCCCCTCGATGTAGAAGGGCATTCCGCAGCCAGCGTAGCTGAGGAGGTCCCCCCTCTCTATGATCGTGATCTCGGCGTGGGGGTCAAGCCTCCGCAGCCTCGCTGCCGTCTTGGGGCCCGCGGCGACGCCCCCAACTATCATCACTCTCAACGCGTTGTCTTTCAAATCGGATCGTTGATTATTGCCTAAACCCAATTAAAGTTTGTTGATCACTCGCCATCGAATCCGCGAAACGTGCCCCGATACCTTGTTAAAACGCGGCACCTCTGTAAGCAGGTATGAGCATCATCTTCGGGCCCTACAGGATCAGGAGCCTAAGCCTGCGGAACCGTTTCATGAGAAGCGCCACCACGAGCTACTGGGCCGACGAGGAAGGCATAGTCAAGGACGCCCACGTGCGGCTCTACAGGAGCCTCGCTAGGGGAGGCGTCGGCCTAATCGTGAAGGGCCACCTCTACGTCGCGGACAACGGGAAGGCTCACACGGGGATGGCGGGGATAAGCAGTGACAAGCACATATCGATGTTGAAGAAGCTTACGGACGCCGTCCACGAGCAGGGCGGCCGCATCGTGGCACAGATCAACCACGCTGGCGTGGTCCATCAGCCCGACAGGGCTGGGCCAAGCGAGTACAGCGAAGGCGGATGGACCGCTAGGGAGATGACGGTGGACGAGATCGAGGCGGCGATAGAGGCCTACGGCGACGCCGCCGAGAGGGCGATTCAGGCAGGGTTCGACGGCGTCCAGATACACGGCGCCCACGGTTACCTGATCAGCCAGTTCCTAAGCCGCCACGTGAACAGGCGCACAGACAGGTGGGGAGGCAACCCCGAGAACCGGATGAAGTTCCTCACGGAGGTATACGACGAGGTAAGGGGCCGAGTCGGGAACCAGCCGGTGCTCATCAAGATGAACTGCGACGACTTCAGCCCAGACGGTTTCACTGTCGACGACAGCTTGAATGTGGCGGTGGCCATCGCCGAGAGAGGCATCGACCTGATAGAGGTCAGCGGAGGCGGCAGGGGACAGCAGGAGGCGCTGAGAGCCCGCGCCAAGCACGCCGACCCGGCTCTGGGTGAACTGGCGTTCGCCGGCCACGCTTCGAAGATACGGGACGCCACGAGGCCGACACCCATGGCCCTAGTCAACGGCTTCAGGAAGCTTGAGACCATGCGGAAGGCGGTCGAAACGGGTCTCACCGACATGGTGAGCATGAGCAGACCCTTCATAAGGGAGCCCGACCTGGTCAGAAGGCTCCAGTCCGGCCAGCGGGAGGCCTCCTGCATAAGATGCGACGCGTGCAGCGGCAGTGACGTCTTCGGGAAGACCATGCTCAGGTGCCACCTAGAGTAACATCCATTTTTAAACGTGCCACGCCTCTATCTGCCATGGCTTCGGTGGCCGACCGTGCACTAGGTTTCATACGGCGCCAGAAGAAGGCTTTCAAGGTCAACATTGTCAGGAACGTCCTACAGAACTTCTCTCTCGGCCTTACCTCCCAGTACCAGAGCGTATACATCTCGGAGCTGGGCGCCACGGCCATGGAGATCGGGTACGTGAACAGCGTCGGAGGCCTCGCCAGCACACTCATAACCCTGCCCGTGGGCTGGCTCGCCGACAGGTACGGCATCAAGAGGATGCTGCTCACGGCCCTCCCCCTGATGGCCCTCGGCTACGCCGTCTTCGGGATCGCCCAGGGATGGGAGATCACCATGGTCGCCCTCGTGCTCACGTCCCTGAGCACCGCCATGGCCTCAACGGTGTGCCCCATGATATGCGGGAACACGTTGGCCAGCGCCGAGAGGGCGACCGGGATGCAGCTCTGCGACACCCTCGCGGCGCTCCCCCGGATAATAGCGCCGGTGGTCGCAGCGTTCATCATCTCCCGCTTCGGCGGCCTATCGGTGGAGGGCATCAGGCCCCTGTACTGGCTGCAGACGATGGGCATCGCCGCGGCCGCCATGGTCATCTACATATGGTTCCAGAACCCGGTAGCCCCTGGTGGAGGCGGGCGCAGAAGCTTGGCGGAGGGCGTCAGGAGGATACTCGACGAGGGTACCACTGTGAAGAGGTGGATCCTCTATCAGGTAATCTCCGCGTTCCCCCTGTACATGGCCATATACGTGCCGCTTTACGCCCGGGAGTTCAAGCTGGCGGACCAGTACACCCTGGGCATGATGGACACAGGGTTCTACGTCGTGGTGACGCTTCTCGCCATACCCAGCGGCATACTCGCCGACAGGATGGGCAGGAAACGCCTCATAGCCATCGTGACGCCCCTCTACTGTCTATCGATGTTGCTTCTGGTCTACGCGGACGGCGCCCCGCTGCTGATACTCGCTGGACTCCTCAGCGGCTTCCAATTTGTCGCCGGGGTCACAGCCGGAGCGATATCGGTGGAGCTCGTGCCCAGGGAGCTACTGGGCAGCTGGTTCGGGCTCAACGGCCTGTTCAGGGGCCTCATCAACATGAGCAGCCCCATACTGGGCGGCCTTCTCTGGAACAGGCTGGGCCCGGAGTACGTGTTCTACTTCTTGGCTGCTTCTCAGATGCTGAAGCTGGGGATACTGGCGACAATGCCGGAGACCACCCAAGGCCTACACGCATAGCCTGCAAGCAGCTCGTTGAGACGGTCCATGAGAGCCTCCGCTCTCAGGCCCTCGTCGCCGAAGACATCCTCAGACATCACCTTGACAGTCAGCCGGTGTTCCCTCTCCCAAGTAATTATACCATCGACGCGTATTCTTATTCATGTTATCTGAGACCGAGAAACGAGTATTCGATTACATAGAATACCACAGGGACGACATGATAGACTACCTGCGTAGGATGGTCAGCATCGACACTCAGACGCCTCCGGGTCTAAACTACGATGTCATCTGCGACCTGATGGCGGATCGGTTCAGCGAACTGGGCTGCGAGACGAGCATCCACGAGGCCACCGAGAAATACATGAGGCTCTCCGGCGCCGAGTTCCTCGGCTTGGAGGGTCCCCGCAGCAACGTAGTGGCCCTCTACAAGGGGAAGGGGGGCGGCCCCGCGCTTCACATCAGCGCCCACACCGACTGCGCCGCCATCCAGGAGGAGGGGTGGACCGTCGACCCCCTCGGAGGCGAGGTCACCGACGACACCCCCTACACGAGGAGCATGTGGGATCGCGGCGGCGGGTATATCTGGGGCAGAGGCGTCGCCGACGACAAGGGCGAGATAGCGGCCATGACACTCGCCCTCCAGGCCATCCATAGGAACGACGTAAGGCTCAAAGGGGACCTGATCCTCACAGGGAACTGCGACGAGGAGATAGGCGGCGTCGCAGGTCTCGGCTACCTCATCAACGAGGGCATCGTCAAGGCCGACATGGGGATACAGCTGGACGGAGGCCTATCCGGGATCGGCCTCGCGGCTCAAGGAAGAACCCGCTTCCTCCTCAGAACCAAGGGCATGAGCTGGCACGGGCAGATGCCCATCCTAGGCATCAACGCCATAGAGAAGATGAGCAAGCTCAACGTGGCCCTCAACGACTACTGGAGGAACGTTCTCCTCAGGAGACACGTCCCCGTCCCCGGCATCGACCTCGGGGAGGCGCTGCGTGCGAAGGGCATCGACTCCATGACCGCGATGCTCAACATAGGAACCATCAAGGGAGGCGTGCAGGGCGCCACCGTGCCGGACCTCTGCGAGCAGGAGGTGCTCCGAGGCATGGTGCCCGGCGAGACCTATCAGGAGGTCTACGACGAGTTCAAGGCGGTGCTCGACGGCGTCAAGGCGACCGACGCCGAGCTGGAGTACGAGCTCGGCGTCGTGAACTTCAGGGAGGGCTACTTCATCCAAGCCGATGACCCCTACGCTATCACGTCGAGACAGATCATACAGGACGCCGTGGGGCGGGAGCTCCCGTTCACCGGCACCCTAGGGAGCACAGACATGAACTACCAGGTCGTTGACGGCGGGATGCCGTGCGTCAACTTCGGCGTGGGCGGCGCCTACAGCAGGGGCCACAAGCAGGACGAGAACGCCAGCATCGACGAGATCATCCAGTGCAGCAAGGCCGTGGCGCTCCTCTTCATGAGGAAGCTGGGCGTGGCGGCGTAGAGAAAGTTTTTACCCTTTTTCCCCTCTAACCAGGAGTGAACCCAGAGGTACAGCATGAACGTGCCCAACTTCTGAGGCCCGAGTCTGGCCTCGCTTTGGGTGGGGGAAGCGCCTCCGCTCAAGCCCATGGCCTAATGGCTCTGCATGATGTTTTAAATCGGCTACAACTCATAGTATGAGTTACAGGACAGTCAACGAGCTGAAGGTTGGTGGTATTATGGTCGTACTTGAGGAGCCCATCAAGGGCGTGATTGAGCTTAAGAACTACATCGACGGTGAGTGGGTGGAGTCGGAGGCCTCGGAGACCAGGGACGTGGTGAACCCCGCGACCCTGAAGAAGATAGCCAGGGTGCCTGTCGGCCACAGAGAGGACGTTAAGGCGGCCGTGGACGCGGCGAAGGACGCTTTTCCGCGTTGGAGACGGACTACCCCTCTCTCCAGAGCCCGTTACCTTATGGCACTAAAGCAGCTTCTGGAGGAGAACTTCGAGGAGCTCGGCCGCATAGTGACGATGGAGCACGGCAAGATCATCGACGAGGCCCGGGGAGAGGTGCGCAGAGGCATAGAGAACGTGGAGATGGCGACGGGCATCCCGAGCCTCATGATGGGCTACAACGCGGAGGACATCAGCAGGGGCATCGACGAGGTGCTCATCAAGCAGCCCCTCGGCGTCTTCGCGTGCGTAGCGCCTTTCAACTTCCCCTTCATGGTGTCCCTATGGTTCATGCCCTACGCGGTGGCCACCGGCAACACCTACGTTATCAAGCCGAGCCCGTGGACGCCTCTGAGCACGATGAAGCTAGTTGAGCTCATCGACGAGGCCGGGTTCCCCCCGGGCGTTATCAACCTCGTCAACGGCGAGGTCGAGCCCGTCTCGGAGATACTGGAGAACCCAGGCATCAAGGGCGTCAGCTTCGTGGGCTCCACCAAGATAGGGAGGGACGTCATATACAGGAACGCAACGTCCCACGGCAAGAGGGTTCAGGCCCAGTGCAGCGCCAAGAACTTCCTTGTCGTGACCCCCGACGCCGACGTCGAGCTCACAGTCTCCTCGCTGATGTCCAGCTTCTTCGGTAACACGGGGCAGAGGTGCCTCGCTGGCGCCAACCTCGTGTTCGTGGGAGACGATCAGGGGCTCATGGACAAGACCCTGGGGGTCATAAAGGAGAGGGCGGGCGCCATAAAGATGGGCTACGGCCTCGAGGAGGGCGTCCAGATGGGGCCCCTTCAGGCGGAGCACCGGAAGAAGAGGGTGCTGGGCTATATAGAGTCCGGACTCGAGGAGGGCGCTACGCTCACCATGGACGGCAGGGAGTTCAGCTGCGACCCGTACCCGGAGACGTGCTTCCTCGGCCCATCCATCTTCGAGGGCGTCAGCCTGGACATGACCATCGCCAGGGAGGAGATATTCGGCCCCGTGATGAGCGTACTCACCGCGGAGGACCTAAACGAGGCCATCGGGATGGTGAACAGCAGCAGCTACGGCAACGCCGCCAGCATATTCACCACCAACGGGGGCACGGCCCGCAGGTTCCAGTACGACGTGGAGTGCGGCAACATCGGCGTCAACATCGGCACCGCCGCCCCCATGGCGTTCTTCCCGTTCAGCGGCATGAAGGACAGCTTCTTCGGAGACCTCCACGGCCAGGGCAAGGACGCCGTCGACTTCTTCACCGAGAACAAGGTCGTCATCCAGCGGTGGCCCTAGTGCTCAGGACCACCAGCCAGATCATTAGCCACCATGCAGGGCTGGAGAGGGGGTCAGCCGAGGGGTACAGGAAGCTGGCTGAGCGGTACCCAGATAACCAGGATTTCTTTAACATGCTAGCTGACGAGAACCGTAGACACATGGAGCGCGTCGAGAGAGCCTACAGGCTCGGGGTGACGGACGCCTATGAGGTGGGCATCACGCCGACGCAGCTGGACCCCGGAAACTACGCACTGGAGGAGTTCAGCGGAGAATCACTCGAAGAGGACTCGGCGACGGCGCTCAGAAACGAGGAGACGGTGATAAGGTTCTGCTTGGACGCGGCGAAGACCTCCGGCGAGCTGCTACCAGACCTTCCCGACACCTTCGATTATCTGGTTAAAAGGAAGAAAAGAAGGGTGGAGCTACTCAGGAGCCTCACTTAGCCTTCTCGTCGGCCACCTTCAGCGCCTCGCCCAGCGCCTGGGCGCCCTCCTCGATCTCCTTCTCCGTGGCGATCAGCGGAGGAGCGACGATGAGGGTGTTTATGACGTTCGTCACGTAGACGCCTCTCTCCATGGCGGCCGCGCTGACGCGCTTCAGCATGTTGGGCAGGAACTTCTCCTCCCTCGTCACGAAGGGCTCACGGGTCTCCCTGTCCCTGACGAGCTCGACGCCCCAGAACAGGCCCTTTCCGCGGACGTCGCCTACCGACCTGTGTTCCTCCTTCAGTTCGTTGAGCCTCTTGCCGAGGACCTTGCCCATCTTGGCTGCGTTCTCGACGAGGCCGTGCTTCTTGTACTCGTCGATCGCCGCGATGGCTGCTGCGCAGCCGAGGGGGTGCATGGCGTATGTCTGGCCGTGGCAGAACAGGTTGCCGGGCTCGTCGAAGTAGTCCGCTATCTTCTTGGTGGTGATGGTGGCCCCGACTGGGACGTATGCGCCAGTTATCCCCTTTGCCATGGTCATGATGTCGGGGACGACTCCCCAGTGCTCGATGCTGAACATCTTGCCCGTGCGGCCGAAGCCCGCCATGATCTCGTCGTCAATCAGCAGCACCCCGTGCTCGTCGCATATCTCCCTGATGCGGGGCATGTATTCGTCGGGGGGCACAAGTATGCCGTTGCTGCCCACGATGGGCTCAAGGACGACGCCTGCTACCGTCTTGGGTCCCTCCATCCTGATGATCTCATCCATGATCTCGGCACACCTGACGCCGCAGCCCGGGTACTCCAGCTTGAAGGGGCACCTGTAGCAATAGCAGTCAGGGGCGCGGACCACGCCCGCCATGCCGACGGCGTACTGGGTGCGTGGGTCGCCTGTGAGGGCGATGGCGCCTGAGGACGCGCCGTGGTACGACTGGTACCGCGAGACCAGTTTTATCCTATGCGTGTACATCCGCGCTATCTTGATGGCGGCCTCGTTCGCCTCGGCGCCGCCGTTGCACAGGTAGCTCTTGCAGAGGTCGCCCGGCGCTATCTCGGCGAGCTTCTTGCCCAGCAGGGCCGCGGGGACGGTGGCGAAGCCGGGCGCCGCGTACGCCAGCTTCTTGGCTTGGTCGCAGATCGCCTTCTTCACGGCCTCGTTGCTGTGCCCCAGGTTGCTGCACATGAGCTGGCTGCTGAAGTCTAGGACCCGTTTCCCTTCGAGGTCGGTGAAGTGGACTCCTTCGGCGGTGTCGACGACCATGGGGTTCCAGGTGTGCTCGTATCTCCAAGTCCCGTAGACGTACTTCTTCTCCATCTCCCGGTAGTGATCGGAATCAGACATGGTTCATGGACGGTTGCTTAGAATATAATATTTAGCAAAGGTACCCCCATAGGATATCCGTTGGTGATAGTATGCACGCTGATCTTGTCCTAGTAAACGGGAAGGTAGTGACCATGGACCCGGCTGAGTCCATCGCGGAGGCCGTGGCGGTCAAGTACAACCGGATAGAGAAGGTGGGCACCACCGCCGAGGTCCTAGAACTCAAGGGCGACGACACAGAGGTGATCGACCTGGGTGGGAGAACCGTGGTCCCGGGGTTCATCGACAGCCACTGCCACATGATATCGACGGGGGCCAGGAGAATGCTCAACGTGGACCTGAGCGAGGAGGCCGGGGTCCACTCGATAAGCGACCTCGTCGAGAGGCTGAAGGAGAGGGCCGAGGAGACCCCGAAGGGCCGGTGGGTCACCGGGTACCAGGAGGACGACTCCAAGCTCGCGGAGAAGCGGCACCCGACCCGCTGGGAGCTGGACGAGGCCAGCACCGAGCACCCCTTACTCATCTCCACGGTGGGCGGCCACTTCTACATGGCGAACAGCAGGGTTTTCGAGGACGCAGGCGTATCCAAGGACACCCCGGACCCGGTGGGAGGCAAGTTCGATAGGGACCCCGAGACGGTGGAGATCACGGGGGGCATCCACGAGAAGGCGCTGGAACTGGTCTGCCCGGAGCCTATACTCCCCACCCGCAGACAGTCTCTCGAAGGCGCCAAGGTGATACTCACCGAGTGCGCCGAGTACGGCATCACATGCGTCTACGACACCGTGGATAAACCCGAGATAAGGGCTGCGCTGGACCTGAAGAACGGCGAGGGGCTCCCCGTCCGCGTCAGGATGGACATAACCATGGATCTCTTCCCTAAACTCGAGAACCTGGGCATCTACAGGGGCCTCGGCGACGACTGGCTCAGGGTCTGCGGCCTTAAGTTCTTCTTCGACGGCGCCATCTCGGCCCGCACGGCCGCCGTCACCGAGGAGTACCTCAACAAGCCAGGGTTCTACGGCGTCATGGCGACGACCCCCGAGATAGCCAAGGAGACGCTGGAGACGGCCTACGCCGAGGGCTACAGGATCAGCTCCCACGCCAACGGCGACGCCGCCATCAAGCTTTACCTCGACATCATGGAGGAGCTGCAGGCGAAGTACCCACGCGACGACCCCAGGAACAGAGACATCCACTGCACCGTGATAACCCCAGAGCTGGTCCGGAGGATCAAGAAGCTCGGCATACTGCCCACCATCTTCGGGCCCTACCCATACTACCACGGCGACAAGCTGCTGCCGGCCTTCGGGGAGGAGCGGCTTGAACGCATGTTCGCGGCCCGAAGCTTCCTCGACGCTGGAGTGAAGATAGCAGCCCACAGCGACCACCCCTGCGCACCGTACCCGCCGCTCATGGCCATCCACGCCCTGGTGAACCGAGTCACACGGAAAGGCAGGCCCATAGGGCAGAGCCAGAGGGTCTCCGTCACGGAGGCGTTAAAGCTGTACACCGTCCACTCTGCCTACCAGCAGTTCGACGAGGACAGGCTGGGCAGCATCGAGGAGGGGAAGCTCGCCGACATGGTCGTGCTGGGGGAGGACATACTGACGGTGCCCAAGGAGAGGATCATCGACATACCCTTGGACATGACCATAATCGACGGCCGAGTCGTCTACAAACGGTAAAAATAGGTCAGCGGCATAAAGAAAGGAGTAACATGGACAGCAAACAACTCTACATCGAGGACAGCTACATCAAGGAGTTCGACGCCACCGTCGTCAGGACAGGCCCAAGGTTCGTGGTTCTCGACAGGACGGCGTTCTACCCCGAGGGCGGGGGCCAGCCAACCGATCTGGGCACCCTCGAGGCGGATGGCACGGTCTACAACGTCGCTAAGGTGATGAAGCGTGGCCCCCAGATATTCCACTACCTTGACGGAGACATCGCGGAAGGCACCACGGTTCATGGAGTCATCGACTGGGGGCGCCGATTCAACTTCATGAGACTTCACAGCGGGGAACACCTACTCACCGGCCTCTTCGAGGCGGCGGGCAGCGGCCCCAAGGTCTTCAGCAGCTTCAGCCAGCTGGACTTCAAGCCCAGCGACATCACCGAGGAGACGTTGCAGAGCGTGTGGCGGCGGTTCGACGAGATCGTCGACATGGATGTCCCCGTCCGGATATTCTACACCGATAGGGAGGAGCTGGTCGTCGGCGACGACGCCCGTAAAAAGAGCTTCCTCGAGAAGATACCTCGGGGCGTGGACAAGCTCAGGATGGTGGAGATAGGGGAGTACGCCCTCACCTTCTGCATGGGCACCCACGTCAAGAGCACCGGGGAGATAGGTAGGCTTAAGAGCCTCAGGCTGGAGCCCAAGAAGAAGCGCCGCAAGATAGTGTACTTCGAGCTCTAACCCATTCTCCTGCTGTAGAGGGTCCACGCCGCGCCGAGTAGCGCCACCGCGCCCACAATAACGATGTATGACGTCCAGTAAGACAGGTCGCCGCCCTCCTCTGCGGGCTCCTCCGGCGGCTGCCACTCCGCGGCAGGCTGGTCCACGAGGTACCTGTCCAGCTCGAACCTGAACAGGTAGCCGTCTTCGCCGCCAGCCTTCGTCGTCTGGTACGCGTCGTCCGACACCATTATGTCGCCCGATGATACGTGGGCGGTTATGTAGAGGACGCCGTCTTCGATGAGTATCGACCACGGGAGCTCCCCGCTGCTGCCCCCGAGGTAGCTGGAGAACAGCGGGACGCCTTCCGGGTCCAGCATTATCATGTATATGTCGACTCCGGCGTTCTTTGTCTCTTGGAACGCGTTGACGATGGGGAAGTCGTCCGAGTCCGCGATGCCGGTGAGGATAATGTTGTCTTCACCGTCTACGCAGACGCGGTGAAGCGTGTCCCAGCCTCCGTAGCCTAGGAAGGTGCTGAAGACGAGCTCGCCTCCGTCTGGCGAGAACTTGGTGACGAGGCTGTCAACCTCTACCCCGCTGTACTCGGGCTGTATCGCGTTAGCCGTCGGGAAGTCGCTCGACCAGGTCCTCCCTGACAGGATCATGCAGCCCTCCGAGTCGACCTCCATGCCGAAGCAGTCCTCCATCTCCGATCCGCCGAGGAACGTGGAGTACTCCAGCTGCCCCGACTCGCTGAATCGCACGAGGAAGATGTCCCTCTCCGAGCCCGTGATCGTGCTCTGGAACGCGTCCCCCGTTACCGGGAAGTCGCTACTCTGTGTCCACCCCGACACATAGATGTCGTTGTCTGCTCCAGTCGCCGCCTCGCTTGCGCCGTCCCTCTCAGACCCGCCGAAGTAGGTTAGGTAACTCATCTCGAAGCTCTCGGGGTCCATCACGGCGAGGAAGCCGTCCGTGCCACCGTTCTTGCTTCTCTGATAGGCGTCCCTCGTGACCGGGAGATCGTTGGACGCCGTGTAGCCTGTGAACGCCAGCCTCCCATCGTCGTCTATCACCATGTCGTCGGATCTATCCTCCTCCGAGCCGCCGAAGAAAGTCGACCTGAGCAACTCTCCGTCGGAGCTGAGGACGGCCACGAAGCCATCCGTCTCTCCGCCTCCATACGTCTGCTGGCCTACGCCGCCCATGATGGGGAAGTCCGTGGAGCCGGTTACGCCTATGACGACGATCTCTTCGTCAAATATCTCCGCCTCTAGGCAGCCGTCGAGCCCTGAGCCGCCGAGGAAGGTTGACCACAGTAGCTCCCCTTCCTGCGAGAGCTTGGCGACGAAGCCCTCCCCTCCAACGACGTGTCTGTCGTCGGTGAAGCCCCCGGCGTAGGTCGGCTGGTAGGCGTTCAGGACCGGGAAGTCCTCGGAGTACGTGCTTCCCACGACCACCATGTCCCCCGCGGAGTCTACCGCGATGCCCCTGACGATGTCACCGGAGGCTCCCCCGAGGAACGTGGCGTAGATATACGTATCGATCTCGGCGCCGGGCGACGAATGTATCGCCCAAGCTTTAACCGAGCCATGTAACAGTGATGTTCCGATTAACAGGATCAGAACGGTCTTTACTCTTCTCAAGCTTCGTCACCAACGATTAAACCTTCATCTTGTCATAAAATAACTTTTAAACAATGATGTTGGGGGGCAACAACTGATGTATAGGGTTTTGTATCCTTCATTGCTAGGACAGTGAAGCTCGACATACAATACATCAATCGGTGGCTAATATGTGGAAGGGCAAGCTGAAAGAGGATAGAACCGAGTGGCTCCTGGAGCCCAGCGACCTGGACGAGGAGACCGTTCAGGGCGTGCGGCGGCGGTTCGACGAGATAGTCGACATGGACGTACCTCTCAATATATATTACACCGACAGGGATGAGCTGGACGTCGGCGACGCCGCCCGCAAACAGAGCTTCCTCGAGAAGATACCCCGGGGCGTGGACAAGCTGAGGATGGTGGAGATCGGGGAGCACGCCCTCACCTTCAGCATCCCTAAGAATCTGATCGGTAAACCCTTATCGGTTATTCAAAACCCTGGGACAGGGTTGGTGGTTCTTTCCTTTGATGGGCAACGGCGTCTGTATCGACACGAGAAGGGTGGTTACTGTAAGGAGATTAGGGGTGGTTGTAATGCTCGGGATTGCCCTAAAATCATGAAATAACAATTAAAACCATTTTTAACATAATTATTTAATCCTCCTGCGCGTGCATCGTAAACTACTTAACCTGTTTCCTCCATCAAGTTTCATAGGAGTCTAAAAATAATGACTGAATCATCGAGTTTGCCTCCACGTAGCCAAGTACCCATCGAGGAGACATGGGACCTTGAAAGCGTCTATGCATCCCACGAGGACTGGGAAACAGCGTGCAGAGAACTCACAAACCTTCTACCTGAGCTATCCGCGTATCAGGGCAAGATAAAGGAAGGTCCAGACAAGCTACTAGCTTATCTGGAGTTAGCTCAGAAGGCGGGCATAATGGCGGGTAAGATCCGTAACTATGCCGGTAACTATTACTCGGTTGATACCACCAACCAGCGTAACGCTGCCCGATTGGGACAGGCACAAAGCCTCCTCTCACGTCTTGAGGCAGCAACCGCCTTCTTTGAGCCCGAACTAATGGAGATTGGTTTGGATGTGGTTGAGGAACGGATCGAGTCCACGCCTGAGTTAGCTTTCTTTAGCCATGCATTGGATAAGCTACGGCGTAGACAGGAGCATGTGCGTAGCTCCGAGGTCGAGGAGGTACTAGCCATGACCTCTGACCCATTCAGTGGTCCATCCACGATATACAGTTCGCTGAACAACGCGGATCTATCATTCGAGCCAGCCGTATCATCTAAAGGAAATAAGATCGAGGTTGGTCAAGCCAGCATAGGTGGATTAATCACGAGCCCAGACAGGGAGACCCGTCGCACAGCTTGGGAGAACTACTCTGACGGCTATCTCGCGTACAAGAATACAATGGCATCCACCCTCATCTCCAAGTTAAAGCAGGATGTATTCAACATGAGGGCAAGGGGCTACGAGTCCAGCCTCCACGCATCAATGGGACCCAACAATATCCCAGTCGAGGTATACCACAACCTAATAGATGTCTTCAAGAAGAACCTGCCAACATGGTACCGCTACTGGCGCCTCCGCAGAGAAATCATGGACGTAGATACTTTCCACGTATACGACATCAAGGCACCATTGACCACCGATAAACCATATGTGTCCTTCAAACAGGCGGTAGACTGGATATGTGAGGGACTGGCTCCACTAGGCGAGGAAATCGTTGATGTCACCCGCAGAGGCTGCATGGAGCAGCGCTGGGTTGACCGCGTCCGTAACAAGGGTAAGCGTCAGGGCGCCTTCACCAGCGGCACGGCTGAAACCTATCCCTTCATCATGATGTCATGGGCTGATGACCTGTTTAGCCTTAGCACCCTCGCCCACGAGTTGGGGCATGGGCTTCACTCATACTATTCATGGAGTACACAGCCCTATATCTATGGACGCTACTCTTTGTTTGAGGCGGAGGTAGCTTCTAACTTCAACCAGGCAATGGTCCGCGACTACTTGTTCCGCACTCAGACCGACCGGGACTTCCAGATAGCCTTAATCGAGGAAGCCATGTCCAACTTCCACCGCTACTTCTTCATCATGCCAACCCTAGCACGGTTCGAGCTAGAAGCCCATACCCGGGTGGAGGATGGTAAACCTTTGAGCGCAGATACCTTGATCGAGTTGATGGCGAAGCTATTCAAGGAAGGCTACGGGGACGAGGTTTACTTC
>Ga0307433_1001175_pt1 | contig 15201 bp, 14 predicted proteins | sample SalMarWE160210MG_FD_202166 | JGI IMG/M metagenome (GOLD analysis project Ga0307433, IMG submission 202166) | Salt marsh sediment microbial communities from the Plum Island Ecosystem LTER, Massachusetts, United States - WE1603-210 | ecosystem: Environmental > Aquatic > Marine > Intertidal zone >... | reverse complement strand
GCCTATAGGCCCCGAGTGGGAGAAACCCAGCTTCGGCGACCAGTAGCCCAGTGCCGCATTAACGTCATTTGCATGCTGGGAGATAGTACTACTAGAACCACGACTTATCCTTACCCAGTGCGGAAGGGTGATTCCAGATACAGTTGCTTTGACAGCGGAAGTAGCGCCTGGGCCAGGACGAACCATGAAGACAACCCTACCGTCCGGTGTCATAACTGTCGCTGCATATATGGAGCTTGGGTCTAACGTATCGCGGAGCATCACACCAGCCATAGCCGAGGGGTCTGTGTTATCAATGCTGTCCACTCTCGCGGTGACCTGCCCGGTCATCTGACCAGCCTTCTCTGTATAGAGATAGTAGAAAACGTCATACTTCGTGTCATCGATGCCCGAACCATCGCCTTCGAGCATGTAGGGGTCTGAGCCGGTATAGCTGCCTACAAGGTTCGGAATACCGTGGAGCCACAGCGACAATACCTTAACATCTTGCAACCTCCAGTTTTTGCCAACAATGTTATTTATATTATCGACATCAACGTATGCTTCTGACTGGGGATGGGGTACAGTATTGTCATAAAGAATCGCCATCGCCTGTAGGCCGCTGTGTTCCAGACCACACACGATATCGCTCGAAGCTTTTATATCCGACTTGGGCTTCCACACAGCTTTCAAAGCAGTTGTGTCGGCGTATTCCTCAAAATTTTCTACAACATGATATTTGCCTGTCGTAAAGCTCCAGACATCACCTTTCCACGTGTTCGGGTCATCGGCCATATTGACCTCATCGACTCGCCAGTAGTAGGTTGTGTCGAATTCGAGAAGGCCGGGATAATAGGAGCAGGAACTCTGGTTCAGACTGTAATTCATCAGGCCGGACTGATCGCTTCTGTTGGCGTCGTTTACATCGTTAAAATTGGTGCCAAAATATACATCGTGCGTGTCGGCATACGCCCCTGGTGTCCAGCTAAGAATAGGGTCACTATGCATATCTATGCTAATATTATTCGGGCAAGGTTCCCAAGCCTTTGGAGTTTGAACAATTTTAAAATACCCATCGTCGTTTATGGACCATTCTTTTCCGTTGCCTGCTACGCAATCAGTGTAAGCACCTGCTTTACCGAGGTAGATGGCTATTGTACTAAGGAAAGCATCTCCTTCTGGGCCAGCTCCGGTTAAGCAGGACATAAAGGTGAGGTAGTTAACATGTCCTTTCAGTTTCGCGAAGTCTGTGATTGGCACCTCGTTGCCGTCCCAGAAAAACTTCCCCTTAAGACCGTGGCCGCTTAGCTCTACATGTTTGTTGGTTAGATTCTTTGTGATGTAATTAATTACTTCCTCCCAGGTCATCGGGTCATTCACTTCAGTAGTGCCATCGTTGAAGTCTGGCTGTGAATCTTTTAGACTTCTGGTAAGTGTTGGTGGGGGGGCATTGGGATTCTTAATCTCGTACGGGTTGGAGTCAACAATCACAACATCAGGTGCCGGGGTTTCTTCTTCTTCCCAATTATGTGTCTTCTTATCATTTGCATCCTGCATTAGGAATTCGATACCATAGTCGAATAGCTCTGTTGTCTCATCGGTATATGTAGCCAAGACAAAATAGGGTCCAGGCCTAATAAAAGTGATGCTCCCATTGGCATCGGTGATGTCGCCGGTGTAGTCAACTGTCGGCGTGAAATAATACGCATTGCCATCAGCAGTCAATAGAGGTAATACCTTGAGGCTTTGCACATTAGCAAAGTACGCGGTGTGCCCCGCTGTGTAATAATCATAGTCATAGTAGTCCTCCAAAACTAAAGAGGGGTCCAGGTACATCTGTTCAGCAGTCAGCGGAGCGGCCCATGCAATGCTATTCACAAACAGAATTAGACACAATGCAATGGAAGTTGTTATCAAATTTTTCATTTTCATCTTTTGCCCCCTTTCAATAACTGGTGAGAACCTTACACAAAATAGATAAATCTATTGTCAACTCCGACGATTTAGCCAGATGTCTGTGCCCTGCATCTTTAGGGAAAAAAACGACTTGTGGTCATTCGTTCGCTGAATTTCCCTCTATTTTTTTACAAAAAACTACTTTTTTAGCAAAAATGGCAGAAAAACAGTAGGAACCTTTCTCGAATATTTCCTATTGCAGTATTATATAAATTTACTTTATTCAGGCACATTTGTCAAGGAAATTATGGGACTTTTTGACGTTTTATGTGGAGCACGCCGAAGCACATCCGCCTACGCCAAAGGCTACGGTGAATACCCTTTTAGCATTCATCCACGGGCAAAGCCTGTGGCTTTCTGCGAAGGCTGGTAATTCGGAGCAAGGACGTGCTTGATAACGGAGACGATTGATTATTTTTTAGGCAAGTCAAGGATTCTTTTGCAGCGGGGGCACCTGACCTTATTGCCCTTGAAATTTGGCGGGATTTTTAATTTCAGGCCGCACAGGCAGGTCAAAAATACGAATTGATTTACCCTCCGCATAATGTCGCCCACCTGGTGCATCTGCTTTTCCAGGCGCTCTTTCTTTTTGGCCTCTGCACTTGCCTGGCGCAAAGCAATATCCTCTTTGGTCAGGGCCACAGCAGGGACAACCGTTTTATTCTTTGTTACATTAGTATAAGCATCTGAGTAATCTTTGAAAGATGCACCGTGTGACATACTGCGCAGAATTCTTACCCTTTCAGAAATCGGCGGATGTGTGCTGGTTAAATCGGATAGTTTCATTTGTCCTTTCTTCTTGAAAGGATTAACGATGTACATCGGGGCTGTTACTTTGTTCACGGCAGCCAATTGCGGTGATGGGTCATTGGCAATTTTTTCCAGAGCGCTTGCCAGGCCTTCCGGATAACGTGTCAATCTGGCGCCACCTGCATCAGCAAGATACTCGCGCCTGCGTGAAAGAGCAAAATAAAGCAAATAGGCCATTATAGGGGCAAGAATTGCAGCAACAATCGCAATAATCAGCATAATAATCTGGGCCTGGCCGCCGCCTTTGCCGCCGCCAGAATATCTCCGCCGAGAACCCATCGAGCTATAAAACATCCCCCGCAGAAAAACCTGCGACAGCAGGACGATTGAGCCAAGCATAATGCCGGCAAGGGTAACGAAAAGAATGTCACGGTGAAGTATATGGCTTATCTCGTGAGCCACGACACCTTGCAGCTCATCGCGGTTGAGCCGAGCCAGAAGACCAGCCGTTACTGCGACCGAAGCGGATTGAGGACTTCGACCGGTCGCAAAGGCATTAGGTGCGGGGTCGTTAATAATATAAACCTTCGGCATCGCCGGCAGAGATGCAGCAATCTTCATCTCTTCAACAATATTGAAAAGCTGTGGATGCACATCGTGAGTAACAGGCACCGCTTTGCTCGCAGCCAAAAAAATCTGGTCGCCACTTGAAAAACTTATCAAAGTAAGTATCAGCCAGATAACTGCTGCTATGATTATGCCGAAAAAGCCACCCTGTTTCGGATTAAATGCCATGCCGATGATAAAGCCCAACAACAAAAGAACCACCGCCATCAGCACAATCAGCATGACGGAGTTTCTCTTATTGGCCCTTATCAGTTCCCACATGACATTAAGTTTCTATTTTTAATTTCTTGGTTTGCTCTGTAGAAATCATGTGTAAATTGTCATTGCGAGGACTGAAAGGCCGTGGCAATCTCTTGCCCAATAAGCAGAAAAAAGCGTCTTTACGTTTGAGATTGCTTCGCTTCGCTCGCAATGACGAGCTTTGGACTGATGTTTTCTACAAAGCATTCTTAGTTTTTAGTTTGAGACCCTACTTTTTTATAGCTCAAAAATTCAAAACTAAAAACTAACCTTAGGCACTTCTCGCTCGGCGGCAACCTCAATCTCGAAGAAATCACGTTTGCCGAAATTGAACATATTCGCAACAAGGTTAGAAGGAAACATCTGAATCTTGTTGTTAAAGAACAGGACCTGGTCATTATAGCTCTGCCTGGCAAAAGATATCTTATTCTCCGTGCTGGTCAGCTCCTCCTGAAGGGCAAGAAAATTCTGATTGGCTTTCAAATCAGGATAATTCTCGACAACTAACATAAATTTGCTCAGCGCTTCGCCGAGCGCACCTTCAGCTTTCGATGCATCGGCAACATTTTTTGCTCCCATTGCCTGGCTTCGGGCCTCTGTTATCGCCTCAAAAGTCCCACGCTCGTGCTGCATATAGCCCTTAGCTGTTTCGACGAGATTGGGAATCAAATCGTGCCGACGCTTTAGCTGAACATCAATCTGTGACCAGGCATTATTAACCTGATTGCGAAGACGAATCAGGGCATTGTAAATACCGATTACAAAAATAACCAGCAGAGCAAGAACGACAGCAATAATAAGTAGTGTTAGCATAGTTCCTCTCCTTTATTGAATGCAATTTTTTCCATTTTGTGCTACCCACGCTTTTTCAAAATGACCGCCACAATAATAACAACGACAACAAAACCAATACTAAAAATCGTCCATGTACTCAGACCTAACATGTTCTCGATAGCCATGATTTGCTCCTTTCATTAAATCTGCTTATCATTTGTATTTTACTCATTTTTTCTTAAGAAGCCAGACTTTTTTTTCGCTTATTTCATCGCTTAGTCTCTAACTTTAATCCTGCTGACTACAGCCAAACATATCAGCTAATAATTCTCGAATTTTATTATCTTTATCCAGCTCCGCCCTATTTACGATGTCCTGCAGCTCACCTCTGTCGAACCACAAACCATCACCCCTACGGCACTTGTCGATAAGTATAGTCGGCTCCTCCGAGCCAACAATGATTTTTTGCATTTTTTTATCGCAGATGGGACACTTTCTCGGTTTCTCAGTTGACATAGAGCCAGGTTTGAACGAATCGAGCAATTGCCTGGCTTTTTCAAGCCCACCCAATAGCATTTCAAGTTCACCCGCATCAAGCCAGATTCCGCCGCAATCAGTGCAATAGTCAATTTCAACATCGGCAAGCTCAAGGGTAATCATCGCATTTTTGCAAACCGGACAATCCATAAAATTCGCCACTTGTTAAATTTCTACGTGGCGGGCATATTACACACCCTGCATTTTAATGTCAAGAAAAGCTTTTTGCCGATTTTATAAGGAAATTGACTGATTAGATGTCCCATTTTTCACCGTCTATAGTGCCATATATGTGCTTGACGGTGGGAATGTATCGAGCTAATATACATTGCAATGGTTCGACTTTGCTCACCATCTAATCCTGAGCGTAGTCGAAGGATTGCAAGAGTCGCTATCGATAACAGCCAAATAATTAAAAGGGCTAAAATATGATTGTTGACTGTCATACGCATACAAATTATGCCGCTGACGATGATGTCAGCACATCTGAGCATATCGAGGCAACACAAACAGTAGATATCTGCTTCGTATTGGCTGACCCGGATGAATCAAGCGAAAAGGTCAATAAGAGACTGTCTGAATATGTGAACAAACATAAAGAGAAGATGGTCGGCTTTGCAGTTATAGAGCCCATCAAAGATAATGTTAGTGCAAAAAATCTAACATATATCAACAAACTTGGACTTAAGGGAACGGTTCTGTACTGCTGTCGTTGTGGTTTTCATCCGACCCACAGCAGGGCGATGCGGTTCTATGAATCGGCGCAACAGCTTGGCCTGCCTGTCTTCTTCCACAACGGTGGCTCTTTACAACCAGACGCCATTCTGGACTATGCTCAGCCATACCTTTTGGATGAGGTTGCCAGAACATTTCCAAAGTTAAAAATCATCATCGGCACTATGGGGGTGCCGTTTGTTGAGCAAACATTGTCGATGGTAGCGAAACATGAAAATGTGTATGCGGATTTGACAATCAAGCCCGGCAACGTCTGGCAAACTTACAATATCGTGGTTGCCGCACATGAGCGAAGAGTAATGGATAAACTACTTTTCGGAAGTGGATTTCCACTCAGCACTCCAGGCGAGTGCATAGAGACACTGCTCGGCTTTAATATGCTTTTAGCTGATACGAAGCTGCCAACGGTGCCGCGAGGCAGCATCCAAAGCATCATTGAGCGAAATTCGCTGGAACTGCTTGCAATAAAACATACAGGCGAAATACTAAAAACTGTAAAAGCATAAGCCCACGTGACGCACTAACTTAAAACAGGAAAACAAGTGGCGATGGCCGAACTTTTAGAAGAGCAAAGAGAAAGCTGGGGAACGCGGGGCGGATTTATTCTCGCGGCAGTTGGTTCAGCGGTAGGTTTAGGTAATTTGTGGGGGTTCCCATATAAACTTTACAGCTATGGCGGCGGCGCATTTTTAATTCCATATATAATTGCTTTATTTCTGGTTGGCATTCCTCTGATGATTCTTGAGTTCAGTCTCGGCCATTATACCCAGCGAGCGGCGCCTGATGCGTTCAAACATGGACACAGGGGCTTCGAAGCTGTGGGATGGTGGGGGATTATCCTGGGTTTTGTGATAGTTACATACTATCCGGTTGTTTTAGCGTATTGCTTTAGCTTCTTAGCGTACAGCGTTCTTGGGATGTTCAACGGCGGTAACCTGCCGTGGGCGGGCGAGGGAATAGAAGGCGTTGCAAACGCAAAGAACTTCTTTTTCCAGACATACCTGGGCTATCAAGAAGGATTAGCGCTCAGTGGTATTCGGTGGAATATTGTGCTGCCGCTGGTCATTGCCTGGCTGTCGATGTACTTTTGCATTTTCAAGGGAGTCAGACTTGTGGGCAAGATTGTCTGGCTAACCGTCCCTTTACCCTGGCTGATGCTGTTAATACTGGCGGTACGAGGTCTGACGCTCGAAGGGAGTATGCAGGGTCTGGCTTATTACCTCGACCCTGTGTGGTCGGAACTTGCCAAACCTGTTACGTGGCGTTACGCATTCGGGCAGGTGTTCTTTTCATTAAGTCTTGCGTTCGGCGTTATGATTACATACGCCAGCTTTTTGCACAGAAAAAGCGATATCAATAATAACGCAGCAATAATAAGTCTCGCCGACTTTGCAACGAGCTTTGTTGCCGGCTTAGCCGTCTTTGCCACGTTAGGGGGGATGGCTTTCGTCACTCAGCAGACGGGGCACTACATACCGGTTGAAAAAGTCGCAGAATCAGGCCCATCACTGGCATTCGTCGCTTTTCCGTACGCACTTGCGCAGCTGCCATACTCAGCATACTTCAGCTTTGTTTTCTTCTTCGCGCTGGTTACGCTGGGAATTGACTCAGCATTTTCAATCACCGAATCGGTTCTGGCGAGTATTATAGATAAAACAGGATGGCGAAGGAGTATAGTCCTGCCCGTGATGAGCATAGTGGGGCTTCTCTTCGGACTGATTTATATTACAAGGGGAGGCCTGAACTGGCTTGGAACCATCGACGGATTTGTCAATGGCACACGTGGTATAGCATTTTTGGGTATGCTGGAGTGCGTGGTTCTTGGATGGCTCTGGCGAATCGGGACACTGAGGCATCATGCCAATTCCCGAAGCGACTGGAACCTCGGCAAATGGTGGGATTACATGATTCGAATAGTAATCCCAATACTGCTGGGCACGCTCTTTTTCTGGCAGCTTTTAGAAGATATAAACAGTGAAAGCGGCTTTTTGAGAACTCCGCAGGGCAAATGGATACCGCAGAACTGTATTGGTGTGGGTGTCTTAATACTGGCACCTTTGATTGCGATTGTTCTCAGTTTGGTCAAAGGCCGTCGAGATGCTGAAATACTACCGCAAAAAAATTTGGCTCTGCAAACCAGAGGCAGATCTGGGGGAGTGATAGCACTTGCGTTGGCGCTGATTCCGGCAGTGCTGTATTTCGTGTCGCTTAACATTGCCGCGTTGTCTTTGGTCAAAGATATCGTACTTTTGGCATTTCCGATTTGTGGAATTGTCGCCATAGCGTTGAGCAATCATATTTTAGAAAAGTGTAATACTTCGACTACCCAGCCATCCTGGCTGGCGAGATGGGCGGGAGTACTCGCTACGATGGATGTAGGTGCATTTATTGCGCTCATCCTGATTGGCCTGACTCGAAATATGAAACCTGAAAAGACAGAGACACCTGTTCACCACGAGTTAGGCGGTGTTTCCTATATAATACTTGTCGTGGTATTTTTGATTATAGTTGTCGGCCTGGGGTGGTGCTTTTACCGCGCAATGGCCGCCGCTGGCAAAGTCGAAGAGCCACAATCTCCCGATGAAGTAGGCGATGAGTAAAACGTAGGAAACTAAAACAGTCCTCTATTTAGGTTTGAAGCCTTTGACTTTGTTGCCGGTGTATTTTTTACAGGCCTTTTCCAAATCCACATCGCTTATATTGGCCAGCGTACAAAGCCAGGCAAACACATCGGCAAATTCTTCCTCCTTGTTTTTGTCATCTTTGGATGCCAAGGCAGTGGCAAGCTCTCCAACCTCTTCGACAAACCACATAAACGTAGCAGGAATCCCGCGCTGGAGGTCTCGCTTTTTATATTTGTCGGCGATTATCCGTTGAAATTCGCTAATATCCATATTTCTTAGATAATTAAAGCGTATATAGCGGTTCCAAGAAACTTCCCGAGTATAATAATCTGCGGACAGGAAAAACTATCACTACATACTACTTTTAACCTGCCAGTAAATCCGAGAGCTTTGTTTTTTCAAAAACACTTCTGGCCTGAGCGATTGCTTTTGCATAGGCATCTTCGACCCGCTTACCGAATTTCTCACCCCGTGTTTGCTCAGCCAGGTCCAATCGGCTGGCCAAGGGACCATCAACAGCTTCGACAATTTGAAGGATTGTGATTCTATGGGGTGGTTTGGCAAGAGAAAAACCACCGCGAGGGCCTCTTTTGCTGCGCAAAACACCTGCTCTGACCAACTGCTGGAGTATTTTGAGCAGGTATTCCAAAGGTATATTATATTTCTTAGATATATCGTGAGACAAAACAATCTTTTTATCCCTATGCTGAGCAATATAGCCAACCGCCAGCAGTGCATATCCTGTAGACCTACTGATTCGCATACCAATCTCCTTTCAGTCTCGGCAAGGCCGAGCCTTGACGGACAAAAAATGCCTATACCGTCAAAGGCTCTACCTATACAATATAAGGGTGCAAGCTCATAAAGAGGCAAACAACGGCCTCCACCGTAACGTTAAGCCTTTCTTGGTAATCTTTTTTGTTTGGGCGAAAGCCCATCTGTAGTCCCGAGGCAGCATAAACCAAACACCCCATTACTCTACAGAAGCTCAATGTGTCTATTATATTATATAATTCTATCAAAATTGCAAGAATTTTTATCCCCGAAACACATAAAATGTGAAAAAATTTGGTAAAATATAGCCGAATTATAAAAGTTGCTTTGAAAAAATAATTAAAGAATCCCAGAAATTTTGCCCAGATGTGCAAAAAACTTGACATATAAGGCATTCTAACATAGGATTTTATTGCAATTTTACTTTCTCTAAGGAGACCATTATGGCTGAGATTAAGCCAAGGATAAGCGTGAAGTATTCAGAAAATGCAACAATAGTGACCTTCACCGATGAAAAAATCCTCGAAGAGATGGACATTCAGGCACTTCAGGAATCGATGATGTCTGTCGTTGACCAGGCTGAGCGCATAAATCTTATCCTGGATTTTGGCAACGTCCGATTCTTATCCTCCGCTGTTTTGGGACTTCTAATAAGAATAAGCAAAAGAATTTACGAACACGATGGGCAACTAAGACTGTGCAATATCAACCCAAAAATCTTCGAAATCTTCAAAATAACCCGGCTGAACAAAATCTTCGATATTTACAAAGACGTCGAAAGTGCCACTGAAAAACTATCTAAAGCAAATGGTTAAGAGCTTTTTCTGTTTTGTTTACAAGGGTAAGGATTGGCCAATAATCCGGACAGAACTCACTAATCTAAAAAATAGCTTTCGTCTATACAGACTAACTAAGGCGTACGATAAAATATAAAATTATGGAATCAGAAACGTCTATTAGCAATTCAATAGTTGTTGAAAGCATACCGTCTGCTCTTACCAACGTGTGCAGACAAATCCTATCGAAGCTCGACGACTACGGTTACAGCAAAGAAGACACTTTTGCTGTCCACCTGGCTTTAGAGGAGGCCTTCAGCAACGCCATCACACACGGAAATAAAATGGACCCCGCCAAACAAATTAAAATCAACTATTACATAGACCCGGATAAAATCGAAATTTCCGTGGAAGACCAGGGCGGGGGATTTGAACCGGAAGCTATACCAGACCCGCGATTCGGCAAAAAACTTTTTGAGCCCGACGGAAGGGGGCTGCTTCTTATACAAGCGTATATGGATATAGTCGAATTCAGCGAACAAGGCAATGTCGTACATATGGTCAGATATAAGGAAAAACCCCCTTTTACAGGAAGCTAACTATAAACATCATAGCCAACCGTAATTCATTTTTATACGCCTGAGGCGTAGACAACAATATCAAGGCAGGAGACCTGCAATGGAAAGGTATGGATAAACAATAAATGTTTAATAGACTTCTTATCTTTTACGGCTGTTTGCTTATCCTGGGCGGTTGCATAAATGAAGAAGAACCGATGCCCAAGATAGTACATTCCCCTCAGCCCACACCGAAAATCGTTCAGCCAAAGGGTCCAAAAAGAATTCAACCTACTACGAAAAGCATCAGCGGAGGCTGGCTGCCGCCTTCACATCTGGAAAAGCAATGGACAGCTATAGTAATACATCATTCAGGAACAACAAATGGTAATGCAGCCATATTCGACGAATGGCACAGGCAAGGCAATCATTGGGAGGGGGTTGGCTACGATTTTGTCATAGGAAACGGCACTGACAGCGCCGATGGCCAGGTCGAGGTTACATATCGATGGCGCAAGCAGCAAACAGGGGCACATTGCAAAACTCCGGACAACTGGGCTAACAAAAGTGCGGTCGGAATCTGCTTAGTGGGTAATTTCAATGAAACCTTACCTACCGCTCGTCAGATGCAGTCGCTTCTGGAACTTACCCGCTTTTTACAAAATCGCTATGGGATTCCGAAAAGCCATATTTACGGCCATAAAAACACGCCGGGAGCAAGAGTAACTGACTGTCCGGGGAGGAACTTCCCGATGGCGTGGCTAAAATCCATGCTCGGCTCCTGAGCTTGTAGCAATATCCACACTCAGGCAGCAAACATTTCGCGTCCTATAAATCCGCCACACGGATGGCGGACAAGTCCCATGAGTCCTGTTTTCCTGCATAAATTCTCTATGATTACACCGGTGGCGTAAGCCATCTTGACGATTAAGGCAAGTCGCAGGCCAATTATTCCGATGCTACTCTGCGAAGCAGTACAAAAGCAAATAAGGAGTTTGCCAAATGGATATGTATAACTCGTTAGTTGGCCCCAGCAGTATGCTAAATGAGCAGATTGCACACCAGATTTTTGACATTCTACCCGAGAAGGGGCCGGCTATGGCAATTATCGACAGGCAGGGCGGCTGCTGGCTAAGTAACCCTGAAAAATTTTCACAGTTAAATATCAGCGAGTCATTTTTAAAAGAGCTTTGTGACAAAATTGATGACGGCATCGAGCCGATTGTAACCCAGGCAAACGATTGCAGCATTATTGCTGCACAATTAGCCACCAACCGGACCAATTGCGGCTATATACTTATTGCCTTACCACAATATACCCCTGAGACGACAATGACAACCATTGATTTAATTGAGATTCTGCTCAATCAAGTCAGCATGATAGCCAACCTTATTGAAAAGAACAATCTACTTCAGGAACTGCAAGCGAAACACTACGGCGCGTACGGCCGCAGCGAAACACCCACAAATTGACCTTACTCGGCACACCTGTTATTACCTGCCCATCATACCTCCGTATTTAATCAGGAATAATTGAAGTTTTGTTTGCCATTATGGGGGCAATTGTTATAATTATCCCATAGATTGAAACGCTAAGTATTATTTTCCCTAAGCTGATATATTGCAGAAAAAGTGAAATTTCAGATTTTTGAAAACGGTAGAATTGTTGATAAATTTGCACTATACGGTGCCTATATGTTCGGAACGGACGGAATCGGTATCCGCCGGGCTATACTTACATTTAGAAACTCACTTTTAGAATGCGAAAAATCAAATCTGGAAACAGCAGGACTGGCACTGCTGTGGCCTATTGACGGTTTTGGAAAAATCCTTTTACCGACAACCTGCCTGCCTGAAAGGTTAAAACCATACAATCTAAACGTCGAGATAGCACGGGCAAAATTAATGCAAATCATCAACAAGCGAGAGGACTGGGCGTTTTTCGAGCAATCAGAAGGTTGGGAAGCTGTCTCTAAACAGGCCCAGATCCTGCTTACTCATGCAATTCAAAACATAAAAAACCCGCCATTGGCCTCAAAATTGGCAGATGAATCACTCAAAAAAGCCATAGTTTTTGCTGAAGACCTGGCAATAAAACAGGCAGACTCTCTTTTCGAAGCAAGGAGCAAGACCCACGGCTTCGGCCGAGGATGCCTTGATTGCAGAATAGACCCTGCCCAAGTCGATAATCCTGAATATGTTGAGAAGCTGCTGGAACTGTTTGGCTCTGTAACAATACCAATAAACTGGGCACAAATAGAACCTCATAAAGACAACTACGATTTTTCAACGATTGATGTCTGCATCGAAGCCCTTGCTAAAGAGAAACTAACATTCGGTGCAGGCCCATTGCTCTGTTTCTCGAAGGAATATCTGCCCAAGTGGCTCCTAAGGAGCGGAGCAAGCTTTGAAAAGATTCGCGATACTGCGTATCAATTTGCCTCAAAGGTGGCGGTCCGCTATTCAAACATCATTCGGTCATGGTGCATTGTAAGCAGCCTGAACGTATTTAACTGTTTTGGCTTTGACTTCGAGCAGGTTCTGGAAATGACCCGCGCAGCCAATATGGCTGTAAAAGCCGCCAGCAGCAGGAGCTTGAAGATAATAGAAATCAACAATCCATGGGGCGAATATTATGCTACGACACCCAACACCATTCCACCATTGGTCTATATAGATATGCTCGTACAAAGCGGTATTAATTTTGACGCCTTTGGGCTGCAGATGAAATTCGGAAAAAATCAGCCCGGTATGCACGTCAGAGATATGTTGCAAATATCGGCAGTTTTAGATTACTTTGCGCCTATAGCAAAGCCGCTATATATAACCGCCGTGGAAGTCCCAAGCCAAAATGGCGATGGTTTACACAAACCGGAAGTCGCCGGTATATGGCACCAACAGTGGAGCCAAGCCAAACAAGCCCAGTGGCTCAAGCAATTCTATAAAATAGCGCTTAGCAAACCTTTTGTTGACACAGTAACATACTCGAACATCATCGACACAGCCAACAGCACCATTGCCTACAGCGGTTTATTAACTAACCAGCTTATACCTAAAAAATCCTTTAACACTTTGAAAAAATTACGCAATTCTATTTTTACTCGATAAATAACTCGTGAATCTAAAGTGTGACACAATACGAGATAGGCGATACGCAATACGAGATGCAGTATGACGGAAGCCAGACAAAAAAGGATTCAGTCATTTGCGTTCGTCATCAGTATCGTCGCAGCAGTTTGCTTTTCCTGGGGGTTTGTTAAGAACTTCGCGAAGCCCGGACAATCATATAAAATCGAGTTAGACGAGAAAATAAATCCAAACAATGCGCCTGCAGCTTCTTTGGTGAGATTACCCGGTATAGGCATTTCGCGAGCTGAGGCAATAGCAGCTTACCGTAAGGAATTCAAGCAAAAAAGTAAAAACGGGCTTGCTTTTCAAAATTGTGATGATTTACAAAAAATCAAAGGCATAGGCCCAAAAACCGTACAAAATATTAGCCATTGGCTGAAGTTTGAATAAGGAAATGGATTATGATTAGGGAACCTACGTTTCGGGGTACGGCATTTAACAAAAAACTGTCTTTTGGCCTATTGTTAGTGATTTTGCTTGTTGCAGGATGTTCATCTTCAAGCGAATCCACAAAAGCAAAGAAAAACATAGGTCCAGCTATACAGAATGAGACTCAAACAGGGCATACAAAAAGGTTTGCTATGTACACAGTGACTATCCCTGAAGAGAACCGGCGCAGAGCTGTTGTAAGCTGTCAAATAGTAACTGGTGATACCTTGTCATTGTCAATGAATAACAACGGGGCACCACGAGTTCCAAACGGCCATGCGTCTTTTGTGCACAATTTATCGGCGGTTGACTCATTTGGAAATGCGGTGCCTATCAAAGATTTAGGGCAAGCTCGTTGGGAGATTACGCCGTCCGTTAATGGGTCTATCACTTTAAACTATGAAGTGTTATTAGAACACGATAAATCAGACTTGCCCTGGGGGCCTGCTGAGACACCATACGCGACAGAAGACGGTGCTTTCTGGACGGGACGTGCTTTATTCATCGCTGCTGATATAAACGATATTACAGTACGTTTCAATCTCCCTAACGGATGGCATGTGTCTACACCGTGGCAATCCGTACCCGGCCAACCCTTTACCTTCTCTGTGAAAAATGCCGGCGAACTCATAGAAGCCTTTTTCTTCGCAGGAACCCACACTGAGAAGCAGGCTAAAGCTGGTGACATGGACATCCTCATTGCTCTTGGTAATAAATTCAAGCAGTCAAAAGGAATTTTGCAGGGTACAGCGCAAAAACTTTTAAATGCTTGTGTAGAGTTGTTCGGTGGCACAGCAACGGGAAGAACTCTCATCGTGGTAAATCACCACGACAGAAAAGGCTCATTCTACGGTGGTGCTTTTGGCCGGAGCATCAGTGTGCTAATGGGGGACGAGCCTAATGAGGAAAATAAAGAACGATGGGCACCTTTGATTATCCACGAGGTGCTTCGTCTCTGGAATGGACAAGCCATTGAACACACGGGGCGTGAAAATTGGCTCAGTGAAGGTTTGACCGACTACTACTCAATGGTCCTGAGCGCACGCCTGGATTTGATGAATGAGGAAGAGTTCATCAAAAGATTAAAACATTTGTCCAAAAGATACTTCACCAAATTGGGTCAGATTTCTATACGTGAGACTCCAGATTACGAATTGCGGTATACCGGCGGCTCGCTGGTCGGATTGTGTATGGATATCCAGATAAGAAAGGCCACAAACAATGCAAGGAGCTTGGATGATTTGATGAGACAAATGTATCAGGAATTTGGCAAGACCGGCAGGAAATACTCCATGGATGACGTGATTAGCATCG
>Ga0307433_1001170_pt1 | contig 15281 bp, 13 predicted proteins | sample SalMarWE160210MG_FD_202166 | JGI IMG/M metagenome (GOLD analysis project Ga0307433, IMG submission 202166) | Salt marsh sediment microbial communities from the Plum Island Ecosystem LTER, Massachusetts, United States - WE1603-210 | ecosystem: Environmental > Aquatic > Marine > Intertidal zone >... | reverse complement strand
CTGGGCTGGTAGGGCATTGGAAGCTGGATGATAGTGGAAGTAATATAACTATAACTGCTGCACCGTCAAAAACTGCGATTGAAGTTTGGCCTCAGGCGGGTGTCGCACAGAGGTGGGAACAGGCTGGTGGCGCGTTTTTTAGAAGTATTGAGAGAAAATAAAGCTGACTCTTAAGGTCTGTTAAAGAGTCCGCAGTAGGCGGGATACTTATCGGCCTTTATATATGATAAAGAGAAAAATCAGAAGTATATTTAGTATCAATAATATATCCTGCTCCCTGCAAGTCATCGAGATGGTTCGGTGATTCATGTCATACTGTTTTGACGATTATACCAGTTTTGTTGACCTTAACTGTAGAGGGTATGAAATGTGACAATTGTATAGCGTTGGCTGGGCGTTCAGCAGATAAATGATAGCCCCCGCTCTTGTCTTCGCCAAGAAGACGCGGGGGTAAGCTAAACCGGACGTTAGACGTTAGAGATAAAGAGGCGTCCTGAACATGTCGAAAAAAAGACAGAGGCAAGGGTTCAAAATGTGCTACGACAGACAGATAGTATCGGTGAGGATACCAAGCTTAATATGTCCACTGATAAGGAGGCATTATTTGTATCTTGGTCAGGAGTCCGATGCTGCTCTACGTAAGGAGTCCCGAGGGCTGCAAAGGCTGCATGGCACGAGATACGATTTACTGGACTTGGCCACGCCTAACGGCGGATGCCCAAGCAGTGGCTTTACCTTGATGGAGGTTATGATTGTTGTTGTGATAATTGCCATAGCGGCGATGACTGTGATACCAATGGTAAGTTCTGCTGCCAGTGTACAGATTCGCTCTGCCACAGATATGATTGCGGCGGACCTGGAATACGCTAAGAGTATGGCAATCAGCAGGGGACAAAGATATTCAGTAGTATTTGATAAGAACACGGAAAGCTACAGTATAAGGAATCAAGCTGGTGCCATAATAGCGCATCCTGTGAAGAAAGGATTCGATTACGTTATAGATTTTCAAAACGATAGCAGGCTGAACAAGGTTGATATTGCTGATGTTGATTTTGATGCAACCAGTGAGATTAAATTTGATTATCTTGGAAGTCCCTACAATGGCAGCGGTAGTCCGTTAAATAGTGGGATTATTAGCCTTGAGGCAGGAGGGGTGACCGCAACGATTAGCGTTGAACCGGTTACAGGATTTATATCAGTGCCGTAATGGACTTGGCCATGCCTGACGGCAGGCATCCGCCGTTAGGCGTCCTGTGGATTGTGGATTGCAAACTGATAAAGGTAAGGCGTAAATGATAAGTTGGAAGTTGAAAACTCGAAGTGTGCGGCCGATAGGTTTAGACATTGGTCATAATTCTATCAAGATGATTCAACTGGCAACGAACGATGGGCAGATTAGTGTCGTTGCAGCAGATAAAGTGCGCATAGACCCCAGCGTAAACGATGATGGTCCGGAAAGAAGAAACTTTGTTGTTTCGGCAATAAAGCAAATGCTGGAAAGAGGCAGCTTTCGGGGAAGAGACGTTATTTCGTGCCTGCCGAATGAAAGATTGAAGATAACAAGTTTGCGATTGGCAGAGGCAGACGGTGCTGAAATAGAGCAATCTTTGAAGAAAGAGGCTTCCCAGCGTTTTGGTATGGACCCGGATAAGGATGCAATTAACTATATGTTAGCAGGCAGTGTCAGGCAGGGTGACGAGATTAAGAATGAGCTGATATTGTTTGCTGCGGATGATGAAACGATAAAAAGTCATATTGAGATGCTTGAAGAAGCACAGCTTAAGCCGGCAGCGATAGATACGGCTCCATGTGCGTTGTTTAGAAGTTTTGAGAGGACATTGAGACGCCAGGAGGATAGAGAGTACACGGTCGTTTTTGTAGATATGGGTAGCCGGTTTACCACTGTAGTGTTTGGTCGTGGAGGAGAGATTAGTTTCGTTAAGCAGATACCGATTGGTGGGGAAAAATTTAATCGGGAAATCGCAGCAAAATTAGCTATTAGCATCAAGGAAGCTGAGACATTGCGGAAGGCGCTTCGTGCCGAGAGAGGCCTTTTGGCAGCACAGTTAGACTCGGCGGAGCAGGCTGAAGGCAGCAAACAGCTTGATGCAACGACGCGGCAGGTGATGGTTGATGTGATAAGCACAATTGCGGAAGAGATGGCAAGAGAGATATCACTATGCTTTAGATATTACACAGTGACCTTTAGAGGCAAGCGTGTGGAGCGAGCAGTTTTTGCCGGTGGGGAGGCATACGAAAGTATTCTAATAAATATCCTTAAGCGGCAATTGGCAGTTGAGGTTGAGGCGGCTCAGCCATTGAAGGGATTCGACTTGTCGAGTGAAAAGGCAAATATAAATTTCGATAGCGACCGGCGAGGTTTGCTTTGTGAATGGGCAGTAGCTGTGGGACTTAGTCTTAAGGGTTGGGATGGAGCCAAATGCGTATAGCGTTAATGCTCAGGTAAAGTATTAGATACGAGTTCGTTATGAAGGAAATTGATTTTCTTCCACAATGGTATAAAAGCGGCAAACGACGTCAGTTTAGCTATCGCACGCAGTGCGTCGCTTTGGCTGGTATATTCGTGGTGATGGTAGTGTGGAATTTTATTACTGCGCATTCTATTTCAAAAGCCAGGGCAGAGCTTACCCAAATGCAGGTGAGTCAGGCGGAAGCAGGAGGTGCATCAGCTAAATTGGCCAATGTTAAAAGCGAATTGGCAAACTTGCAGAAGAAAGTGAAGTCTATAGAGGAAATCGATTCCAAAATTGACGTCGCAAGTGTTTTAGCTGAGATGAGCTTTTTGATTGACGAAAGGGTAGTGCTTAGCAAAGTCCAGTTCATCGCTGAAAGATTTGAGGACAAGCAGCAGGTTGCACTAGGCAGTGGTTTTGCTGTAAGGGTTGCCAGGGCCACGATTAGAGGAAAAAGCTCACTGCCGCTTGGTGGCGTGCGATTTAAGGTGGTGATAAGCGGCATAGCGACAGATGCAAGTGATGTGGCGGCTCTTGTTTGCAGAATAGAAGACTCACCTTATTTTTGTAGTGTAATACCGTTGTTTTCGCGAAACAAACAGATACAACGAGGAACTAACCCTCTGGGGAATGTCCAGAGCTATAACAGGTATGTTTCAAAGTCAGCAGATGTTTTCCGGGTAAGTGAGTTTGAGATAAGTTGCTATTTGGCAAATTATCGTGCTCGTCTGGGCAAAGGCCCAGCCGTAGCTCCGGAAGGGTAATGCCGTAATGGATTTGGCCATGCCTGATGGCAGGCATACTGTGGACAAGTAAAGAGCAGGAGCAAAATGTTGTTTCAAGAAAGACGGCAAATAGTGATATGTGTTTTGACTGGTGCAGTAGTAGGTGGATTTCTACTGTTTCGGTACCTTCCTTTGCGGAAGAAGGCCAAGGCGGTCGAACAGATGCAGATCACGCAAACATTTGCTGTTATTAAAGAATTGACGGAGAGTAGGCAGCTACCGATACTCGAAGAGCAATTGTTAAAACTACAAGCCAAAGTTACAAACTATGAGGCAAACATACCTGTGCAAAGGGACCTCGGTGTATTTTTACACAGAGTAGCAGATTTGATGAATGAGCATAATCTGAAAGAGCAGGTGGTAGCACCATGTAGGGAGATAGAGGCCGGTGAATTGAAGTGCATTCCGGTAGATATGCAATGTAAGGGTAATTTAGCTCAGGTTTTTGAGTTCTATAAACAGTTGCAAGGGTTGGATAGATTGGTTCGCATTGAGAAGATAGAGCTTGTAAAAGATGGCGATTTTGGCGGTGAAGTCAGTATGCAAACAAAAATGGTCATTTATTACAGACCTGAAGCTGGGTAAGGACTCGTGCTACGTAGCGGAGCTTCCAGCCTTCGCAGAGTAGCATAAGTAATGATATGAAGCAGGATATGAGAAATAATGCTCCACAGGATGCCTTGCGGCATAACAGGGCTAATAAAATTTTTAATCAATTGGCTGCAGAGAAGAAAAAGACAGTCTTTGCAGTATGTTTGATTGCATTGATGGTTTTTATGTGGGTTAGAGTGCTTGGCAAGAAAACGCCGAAGATTGCTGAAGCGACACTTGGACAGGAGATAGTAACCTCTGATACATCAAAGTCGGGTCCGGAATTAAAGGTAACTTTTATAGAATTGCCGAAAGTTGCAGGCCGCAATAATTCAATTACCAGGGATTTTTTTGCTTCGGACGACTGGTGGAAACTTATTGTAAGTGGAGAAGGTGGAAAGATAGCTGATATTGAAGAAGTAAGCGTTTCAAAAGGTGGTAGTGAAGAAATCGCCAAACGAGTTGCAGAGAGACTAAAGCTGGAGGCGATAGGATTTGGCGAGAATCCCCGTGCCTTTATCAATGGTAAGCCGCTGAGTGTAGGGGACAAATTGCTTATTGTCGATGGGGACGGTAAGTATGAATGTGAAGTAGTTGGGATTGAAGAAGATAAAGTGTTCATAAGATGTGGAGATGCGAAAATAACGTTAAAACTTAAACGGGTTCTTGATGTAACTAATTAAATTGTTGAGGGTAAAGACCTTACGATATCCAGTAGTGCGATATGTTGTAAGAAGATTTGTTAGAAAATAGGGGATAAATTATGTATTACGATAAAAATTCAAGTAGCGAGAGAAAAGTTAAAGAAAAATTGTTCATGTGGGGCTTTGTATTGGTGGTGACAGCAGCGATTGCACTCGCTGACGTTGGGTTAGTCAATACAAATGAAATTGTCGTAGCAGCAGATGTCGGTGTAAACAGCGATCAGTCGCAGTCTTCAGGTAGTACTGGGGCAAAGTCCAGCGTAGGCAAGCCGATTCAGTCTTTTAAGTTCGACACGAATTTTAGTATTCGGGACGCCTTGGCAATATTAGGAAGCATGTACCGGAGGAACATTGTACCTACGCCGAATGTTGATGGGATGTTGGCATTCAGGCAGCTTTCCAATGTGACGTTCGAAGAAGCTATGGGTGCGATTCTCGGAGATAGCTTCAGATATGTCCAGGAGGGCAGCCTGATTAAGGTGTATACCAGGGATGAATACAAAAAGATTATGGCGGATAAAGAGCGAATGATAACCAGAGTCTTTACGCTCTATTATATAAGTGCAGCTGAGGCAATGAAGCTCATCAGTCCGGTACTTAGTGGTGCCGGCGCCATTCAGGGCAGTTCTCCTCCTGCAACTGTGTCAACTACGGGCGAATCTATCACTGCAGGTGCTGGCGGTGGTGATACGATGGCCTTAAATGACCACATTATTCTCTGTGACTATCCTGAGAATATCAAGGCCGCAGGAAGGCTCCTTAATGAGCTGGATGTTCGGCCCAAACAGGTGCTGGTAGAGGCGACTATCTTAAGCTGCACTTTAAGCGAGGGTATGAAACTCGGCGTTGACCTCAATTTTATGGCCGGTGTCAGCTTGACCGGCACCTCAGCAACTGCGGATCTAATTTCTGAGGGTGTCGCGCCCAGTAGAGGTAGTGCTGCGACTACTCCTATGGGTCAATTAGGCGGTGGTTTAATTACATCTGGAACGCCGATAGAAACTTCGGGCTTCGCAACCGTTGGCGGTAGTGGTCTTAGAATTGGTGTTACTGCCGGTGACGTTGCAGCAGTTATTACTGCCCTGGAAGAAGTCACCGACACGACGGTTCTTGCAAATCCAAAGATTTTAGCTGTCAACAAGCAGCTTGGACAGGTCTATATTGGTACAAAGATTGGCTACGTTTCTCAAACCACACAGACGCAGACTTCGACAACTCAAGCGGTTCAGTTCCTGGATACCGGTACGAAGCTTTCTTTTAGGCCGTATATAGGTGACGATGGCTACATCCGAATGGATATCCACCCGAAGGATAGTTCCGGTACCTTGAAAGCTAATAATATACCGGACGAAAGCTCAACAGAGCTGGCAACCAACATAATGGTCAAAGACGGCCAGACCATCGTTATCGGCGGTCTGTTCAGGGATAGCGTTGTTACAAGTCGAAGCCAGATACCTTTGCTTGGAGATTTGCCAATCGTAGGTGCAGCGTTCAGGGGTACTTCTGACACAGTTACACGGCAGGAGGTTATAGTCTTGCTTACTCCTCATATTATTGAAGAGCCGAGCGACACAAAAGGACCAGCCAGGGCAGAGGATATCAGCCGTAAGAGGTTTGGCGCAAAAGAAGAATTGCAGTGGCCCGGCAGGGCGAGACTGGCAGATGACCGTTATGCCGAAGCTGCTAAATACTACATCAATGGTGATAATGAAGCAGCGTTGAAGGAACTTGAATACGTGCTTACACTTCGCCCGGCTTTTCTTGAAGCAATACGCCTGAAAGAACGAATTACGGGCGAAACAGACCCCGATGCTTTGGCCAGGATGGAAAGAAATACACGACGAGATGTTGAGAGGGAAGATTCAGACAAGTGGCTTCGGAGGTGAGCAGCATCAAGTAGAAAATAGCAAATTGGATGTAAGAAAAAGATTGAGGTTGTTGGTTTGAGAGCTGGAAGAAACTTATATGCAATAGTCACAGGGATTGTGCTGAGTTGTTTGATAATATGGGGCTTCTCTGTGTGGCAGGACTCTGGCGCGGAAGAGGGCTGGCAATTTGCTAATTTGATGCAACGTTGGGGCTCCGTTGTGCTGGTGTGCTTCGTTGTCGCGGCTGTGGGCGTGATATGGCTCGGCTGGTGCTGGCTAAGACTAACTGGGGCAATCACGTCCATGGCCAAACATCTCAGGCAGGAGGACAGAACGGCTCATATTAAACCAGGCAGCAATGCGGTTGTAAACGTTTTAAGCGAAGCTATTAACGAGCACGTTGAGAGTTACGCTCATCGTATTGCTCAGCTTGAGGAGCAAATCGAGGATTTGAAAGTACAAATTCAACTTTCGCAAAGGCAGGGGAAAAACACTGAGGCGATTATATACAGTATCCGCGACGCCGTTATCGTTGTTGATGAGTTTGACAAGTTGTTGATGGCAAATGAGGCGGCTGGCAGACTTTTCAATTTTGATTTTGCCGGTTCCAGGCATAAGCCTATCGGTGAATTGGTAGACCAGGATAAAAGTGAATTTGTGGATATCTTACGACACAGCAGGCAAAGCAAGGCACGGGCCACAAAGAAGGAAATTGAGTTTCTAAAGGACGCAGTCCTAAAGACTCCTTACGGAGAGCCAAAGACTTACGACTGCATCATTTCATGTGTTTACGACCAGAGCCAGCAGGTCTGTGGGGCTGTGGCAGTGCTGCATGATATCACGCGTGAGAAGCAAATTCAGCAGATGAAAAATGACTTTGTAAGTCATGTCTCGCACGAATTAAAAACGCCTCTTGCTTCTGTCACCGCCTATTCGGAAATGCTTGCTGACGGTGAAGCCAATGATGAACAGACGATAAAAGAGTTTTGTTCGGTGATTCAAAGCCAGGCAAAGAGATTGAATCGATTGATTGAAGATATCCTGAATATTTCACGTATAGAATCGGGTCTGATAAAGGTGGAAAAAAAGCCCGTTAGCTTAACAATACTCATCGAAGAACAGTTACAAATGATGAAAAGCTATGCTGAAGAAAAGAATATCGAAATTATTAGACAAAAGCCGATTGTTTTCGACCAGGTGAATGCTGACAGGGATATGATTTCGCAGGTTATTGTTAATCTGCTGAGCAATGCTGTTAAGTATACTCCTGCCGGTGGTTCGGTAAAAATTGAAACCGAAGTTGACGAGACTGCAAGTCTGGTACGAGTTAGTGTAACCGATACCGGAGTGGGGATTCCGGAAGATGAAGTTGAGCATGTTTTTGACAAGTTTTACAGAGTTGGCGCAAACAAAAAGCAGGCAAAAGGCACAGGATTAGGACTTAACCTTGTTAAACAAATCATTGAAAAGGTTCACGATGGCCGGGTTTTTATTAGGAGCAAGGTCGGCGTAGGGAGTACCTTTGGCTTTGAGCTGCCTTTGGCAATGAGAGAGGCAGTCCAGGCGTAAATCGAGATGTGAAATATCAGATGCTGCTCTGCCCCCATTCTTGCTTCGCCTGCTGCCTCGTCTTGCGACGAGAGTCGCAGAGGCAAGCAAGAAGCTACGGGGGCCACGTAGCACGAGAGTTTTGAGGAGGTGAAATAATGAGTTCAAAGAAAGTGTTGGTTGTGGATGATGAAATACACATCGTTCATGTAGTTGCAATAAAGCTTCGTAATAACGGTTACGATATTGTGACGGCAGGCAACGGTGCTGAGGCCTTTGATGTAGCTTGCGAAGAAAAGCCGGATATTATTGTTACCGATTATCAAATGCCGATTATGTCGGGGATGGAACTGGTAAAGAAGCTTCGTAGCACAGAAGCAACGAGGGATATTCCAGTGATTTTGCTGACAGCCAGAAGCTTTGCTATTGAGGAGAAGCAGAAAGAAGATTTGAGGATATCACAGTGCCTCAGTAAGCCCTTCAGTCCCAAGGAGTTGTTGGAGAGCATTGAAGATATTCTATACGCTCGTGCTACGTAGCCCCCGTAGCTTCTTGCTTGCCTCTGCGACTCTCGTCGCAAGACGAGGCAGCAAGCGAAGCAAGAACGAGGGCAGAGTAGCAAAAAAGTTGGTAGGTGATAAGGGATATTAGAATGAAGGAAGCTGTATTAGATACTGTCAAAACTCACCCCGGCGAAGGCCGAGCTGTGACCGGAAGGCGTTTAAGCTCCTCGCAGCAGCGTGAGTTGGAAAGGTTTGGCGGAAAGGTAAATAGATTTGGCGTTAATTTTGCCGTTTATGCCGATGGTGAGCTTGTGTTGTTGTGCGAGGCCGGCAGATTTGAATCAGTTAAAGAGCAGTTAATAAAGCTCAGCTGGCAGGCCTTAAATATCGTCACGGCGCAGCATGCTGCAGCCGGAGAGGTGTACCGGCTTGGCGAACGCCAACAGGTTTTAGCTGCTGTTCTCCGTAATCCCGTGAGGGATGCTGTGCAGGGGGTATCCTGTGGACAAGGACTGAAGCAGGATACTGAAGGGTTGGTTGCCTTAATTGACTTGGGCGCCTGGTCAGGAAGCCCTGATAATGTGTCCTCCGTGAGGAGTCCCAAGGACTGCCACGAGCATCCCGCCACACGGACAGCGGGCAAGAGCGAACCATGCGAGCAGCTTGCAGAAGTGTTGAATATGCCGGCTCAGGTCAGCAGTGAATATCTCATGGAGCTCCTAAGGCTTTTAGCGAAGAGTTTTCAGGCCGAGGCAAAGGCCGAAGAACAAATTGAAAAGGTCGGGACAGAGTTGGCGCAGGTCTACGAGGAGATAGTGCTGCTTCACAAGCTCAGCATGAATATGAAGGTTACAGAGGCGGATACCAACTTTCTACAAATGGCTTGTGACAATTTAACCAATATTGTTAGTGTTGAGGGCATTGCGGTACTGCTGGAAAAGTTTATAGATGACGAAAAGAGATTAGTTGTCGCTGCTGGTTCAGGGTTGATAGATTTGGATGAGCGAACGGCGGGTATTTTGCATAGCCGGCTGGTAGATGAAATAAACAGCGGAAAAGAAATGCTGTTGGATAGTGAAGTTGATTCACCTTTCAAGTACGAGTGGCAGGACAGTGTCAGAAGTATTATTGCGGTACCTTTGTGCAGCGCTGACAAGTCAGAACCGGTTTTAGCAGCAGGGGCTCGAAACGGCAACTACATAATAGGGCTGATGGTAGCAGTAAACAGAATCGACAAGGAGGATTTCGACAGTACCGATGTAAAATTATTTAATTCGGTGGCTAATGGATGTGCGGTATTTATCGAGAATGGCAGGTTGTTCAAGGACCTCGGGGAATTATTTATTGGTTCATTAAAAGCACTCACAAGGAGTATTGATGCCAAAGATAAGTACACACGCGGCCATTCTGAGAGAGTCGCGTTTATTGCACGATGGATAGCGGAAAGACTCATCGACCAGCAGCTCCTGGAAGAAGGGCAATTACACAAGGTTTATTTGGCTGGGTTGCTTCACGACATAGGGAAAATCGGAGTGGAGGAAGCGGTATTACGCAAGCAAGGCAAGCTGACTGAGCAGGAAATGGAGTGTATAAGAAAGCATCCCTCGATAGGAGCAGGTATTTTACGTGAAATAAAGCAGATGAGAGAAATTGTGCCGGGAGTATTGTGTCACCATGAGCGGGTAGACGGCAAGGGATATCCTAATGGTTTGGTCGGCGATAAAATACCGATGATAGGTAAAATTGTTGGACTGGCGGATAGTTTTGATGCAATTACGTCAAGACGAACTTATAGAAGTGCAAGGACGGTGGAACAGGCGATTGAAGAAATCAAGAAAGGATTAGGGACGCAGTTTGATGAAAAAATCGGCAGAGTTTTTATAAACAGCGATGTTTACCTGCTCTGGGATATCATTATGCAAAATAGCCCGGCTTTTGTTGGGATTTATGGCAGGAGCGGTTTCGCTGAATATGGTGCGGCTGCCGTGGGGACGTTAATCAGATGAAACTTAAAGTGCAGGATTATAACGATGTTACGGTTGTTGAGTTGCAGGGCGAATTAGATGTTGATTTTGCCGAACTGTTTCAAAATACAATCACCAATATAATCGCCAAGGGTAAAAGTAGTATAGTGCTTGATATGAGCGGTGTGGGATTTATTGATAGCCGGGGTTTGGAACAATTGTTGTGGGTGCGGGACTATTGTAGTGAGAGCAAATGTGAGCTTAGGTTAGCCGGGCTTGACGAGAACTGCGCGAAAATTTTGGAAGTTACCCGACTTGAAAATGAGTTTGACCATTATGCAGAACTTGCCGAGGCGGTAAAAAGTTTTGCATAGAGAATGGAAATATAAAGCAGGTTGGTTTTCTTGTGCTTCGTAGCCCCCGCAGCCCCTTAGGGGCAAGAGCAGGGGCAGAATAGCATAGGTTTTGGTTATGGGGTCAATAGCAGTAGAAAACAAAATGCAGCTTGGGCAGCTGTTGCTGGCGCGCGGTGTTGTCACCGATGAGCAGATTGAAAAAGCTCTGACTGAACAAAAAGAGAAGGGTCATCACAAGCTGCTTGGTGAGCTTCTGGTTGAGATGGGCTATTGTACGGAAAACCAGATAGCTTCTGCACTGGCTCAGGCCTATGGTGTGCCCTATGCGCAAGTTGGCCCAAAAATATGCGACCCAAAGACGATGGAGATTTTGCCGAGGGAGTTTCTCGAAGAGCATATCGTTTTGCCGCTGTTTAAGGTCTATGACACGCTTACGGTGGCAGTGAGTGAGCCGACAAATGTATTTTTGATAGATGAGCTCGAGCGCATAAGCGGCTGTAAGGTTCAAGTAGTATGTTCAACGGGCAAGGATATCAAGGCCACACTGCAGACATATTTACCGGCTGCGAATGTGTTTGTGATTGATGATATCATGGATGATAACGGACTGGAAGACTTTACACTTATAGAAAAAATCACGCAGGATATAGGCAATTTAGAGGAGATAGCCGGTCAATCGCCGGTTGTAAAACTGGTTAACTATTTGCTTTATAATGCTGTGCGGGATAATGCCAGTGACATTCATATTGAACCGGACGAAAAAAGACTGCGGGTCCGATACAGGGTCGATGGCCGGCTTTATGAAAAGATGTGTCCACCTTATCAGATGCATTCTGCAGTTGTTTCGCGTATCAAAATTATGGCTGAATTGGACATCGCTCAGCGGCGCTTGCCACAAGACGGTGGCATCCACGTTTTAGTGGAAGGCAGACCCATCGATTTGCGGGTATCGGTTATGCCGGGCAACTTTGGCGAAAAAGTAGTTATCAGAATCATCGACCCCCAGAAAATACTTTTCAATCTTGAGTCGCTTGGATTTACCTATGAGAACCTCCAGCTGTTCAGGCAGGTAATACAGTCTCCAAACGGCATAGTTCTGGTGACAGGACCGACCGGTTCGGGGAAAAATACCACTCTTTATGCAGCTCTGGCGGAATTAAATAGCGATGAGGTCAACATTTGTACTATTGAAGACCCGGTCGAATGCAATATGGCCGGTATTAATCAATTCCAGGTCAATGAAAGTTCCGGATTTCGGTTTTCGACGGCGCTGCGAAGTCTCTTACGGCAGGACCCGGATATAATAATGGTCGGAGAGATTCGAGACCAGGACACTGCCAATGTTGCTGTCCAGGCGGCGCTGACCGGGCATCTGGTTCTCTCAACTTTGCATACAAATGACGCACCCGGGGCAGTAACGCGTCTGCTGGATTTGGGTGTAGCCCCATATTTGGTAAGTGCTTCGTTGATTGCGGTCGTAGCTCAGCGATTAGTGCGGAAGATATGTCCGAATTGTAAGTCAGAGTATGAGCCGGCGGTGAGTATAAAAAAGGTTGTTGAAAAGTTGAGCGGAAAAGCTGAGAAGTTTTATCGCGGCATGGGCTGTAAAAAATGCCGTAATACCGGCTATGCCGGTCGAATTGCCATTCATGAGCTTTTTGTGCCGGATGAGCAGGTTATGGAGATGATTGCTGAAGGTGTGAGCTTAAAAAAATTGCGAGCCAAGGCGCTTCAAAATGGAATGATTTCTTTGCAGGCCGATGGAATTGAAAAGGTAAAAGCCGGAATTGTTTCTATCGAGGAAGTATTAAGAACAGCCCAGGTAGAAGCATAAATAAAACGGGATACGAAAAATGGCTGTTACAGCAACAAAAACTCAGGAATCGCTCGATTTTGTGAAGGAATTTGACTCCGAAAAAGCAGAGAGAAAGCTAAATACAACCGCTGCAATCTCTGTACACCCGTCGGTAAAAGTGAAACAATCGGAGCTGATTCTATTTACCACCCAGCTATCGGTGATGCTTGATAGCGGCGTGGTTCTCAGCGATGCCCTCGATGCTATCACCGAGCAGGCGCAAGATGGCACCTTCAAAAGTGTAATTATGGATGTTGCGGAAGCAGTCAAAGGCGGCGAAAATTTTTCAAAGGCACTTAGCGCCTACCCGAGAGTTTTCAATTCAATGTTTATAAGTATGGTCAAGGCCTCGGAGGCCTCCGGCAAAATGCCCGAAATGCTCAGCGTTCTCAGCGGTTATCTGGACTTTGAAGCCGATATACGCAAACGCATCAAGGGAGCACTTACATATCCGATTATAATGGCTCTGATGGCTGTGGCGGCCACCGGAACGTTAATGTTCTTTGTTTTACCTCGGTTTATGAGGATTTATGAAGCAAGGGGTGCTGCGCTTCCAAAAATCACCCAGATACTGGTTGGGTTCAGCAGGATAATAGGTGATTTTGAGATGATGACCACCATTCTGACGGTCGTGATATTAGTGTCAACGGGATTATATTACTGGGTAAAAACCGTGTCTGGTAGACGCGTTATAGATTTTATAAAAATCCGCACACCTGTGTTAAGCACGATGTTTATTGATACGGTAGTAGCTCGTAGTATGCGCATTATGGCGACAATGGTGAATACCGGCGTAAGTCTGCTGGACTCGATAGAAGTGATGCACGGTGCATGTGACAATTTCTATTTCCAGCGTCTCTGGACTTCCGCCGACAAAAAGATTCGTGATGGCTATCAGTTGTCAGAGTCCATACAAATTTCGCAGGACTCTCGTCTGATTGAAGCCGGAATTATCCAGATGCTCCGTGCCGGCGAAAGAAGCGGTGATCTTGGCTATGTCTGCGATAAAATTTCCATCTTTTATGAAAAGAAGCTCGGCAGCTCGATTAAGGCCGTTATGACCCTTATTGAGCCGTTAATGATAACCATCCTCGGCAGCATCATCGGCACTATCGCAATTGCCCTGTTACTTCCGGTCTTTAGAATTTCAACCATTATCGCGCACTAAGATACTTAGCCTGCGATTTCATTGCAGCTTTATTGCTGTGTCTCCGATTCTTCTTTTGGCCGATGCTTCCATCTCCTGTGGAGCCACCAGTATTGGCTTGGGTCCTCCCGCACAAATTCTTCAATCGCTTTGGTATATTCTGCGGTGACCCACATTAGCGGGTCGTCTTTGTCAGCCCATTCTTCGGGGAAAATAATTCGTGGAACGCAGATTTCAAAGAAAAAGCGATTATCAACCCTCCTGCTATAGCCGACGCCTATCGGTATATTATTTGTAATAGCGAGCAGTCCTATACTTTTATAGGTACTGGCCTTTCGGCCGAAGAAATCGACAAATAGCCCTTTTCTGCCTGCGTCCTGGTCTGCGATAAAGCACAGCGTCGCACCTTCTGAGGTAAGATTGCCCATAAGTTCAGCTGCACCTTTTTTGTCGATTATTTTCTGCCCGGCCCGCCGGCGAACGCTGTATAAATATTTGTTGATAAACTTATTATCGAACGGCCGGGCGATGCTAAAAACGTTAAAGCCGAACAGTCCAAGCATGTAGCCCATAATTTCAAAGTTGCTGTAATGGGCCGCAATCATGAGCATACCATTGCCTTCTTTCATCAGCCATTTGGCCCTTTCAGCGGTTTTGAATCGTGAATAATCCCGCCAGTTGTTCTTTTTTACAAGTCTCGGCGTAAACAGCACATCAATTGCTAACATTGCAATATGCTCGAAGCTCCGTTTGCCTGTTTCCCAAATCCATTGCTCGCTTTTATCGGGGTAGCTCGCATGAAGGTTGTCTAAAGCCCGCTTTCTGCCGCGGTGGTAGTATTTCCATAATAGTCGGCCGAGGAAACAAGCGGTCTTTAGGTTGGTTTCGACATCGAAAAGATATAGAAAAACCACAAGAACCCGCAGCAAAAAATAATGCAGCCAGTCTTTGAGTATGTTTTGTTTCTTCTTTTTCTTCTTTTGTGGCATCGGGTCAGCCATAACCCGTGATTTTAGACTCAAAATGGCCGATGTCAAGCCCGTTATGGCCTTGGCCATCCCTGACGGGAGAAAAGACATCTTACTTCTAAGGGGGGTCAAGCTTCCTAAATCCGTAAGCCCTCGGCTTTATGCTGGGGGTTAACGTTCTTTTATGTTGGGGGTTATATTTGTCATTCCTGCGAACGCAGGAATCCATTTCGCCGGCGCGATACGCAATACGAGATACGAGCGACGAGAACCAAGCGACGAAATTTGGCTTGTGGTTGGTGAGAATTGGGGGTAAAATTGGCTGGTAGAATTTTGGTTGTAGTTTTGGGTAATATATGGGTATAAAGAGCAAGATACCAAGCTTCTATGTCTGGTCATAGAAAGGTATAATATCTACATGGAAAATCTTTGGAACAAGGAAGTTGAACAAAAGTTCTTCAATGAAGCAACAAAATTTGCAGCACCTGAACAATTATTTTACGTTGCCGACAGTGGAA
>Ga0307433_1001167_pt1 | contig 15373 bp, 11 predicted proteins | sample SalMarWE160210MG_FD_202166 | JGI IMG/M metagenome (GOLD analysis project Ga0307433, IMG submission 202166) | Salt marsh sediment microbial communities from the Plum Island Ecosystem LTER, Massachusetts, United States - WE1603-210 | ecosystem: Environmental > Aquatic > Marine > Intertidal zone >... | reverse complement strand
ACGATCATGAAGAAATGTCAATGGAAGAGCTTAACCGACAATTTAAAAAGCGAATGAGAGAATATAAACATTTTGCGAAATATATTCTAAATGATTTAGATCTTAAAGATAGAGCAAAAGTATTAGAAATCGGGCCAGGTCCAGCTTGGATTAGCATCATATTAGTTAAAGAAAATCCAACTATTCATTTAACTGGTTTAGAGATATCTAATGATATGATAAGAGTGGCAAAACAGAATATAAATAATGAAAAAGTGCAAAATAATATTACTTTTGTTAATGGTAATGCTAATAATATGCATATGTTTGAAGATAATTCGTTTGATGCCGTTATTTCTCATGATAGTCTCCATCACTGGGAAGAGCCCATTCAAATTTTAAATGAAATTGCCAGAGTTTTGAAAGAAAAGGGAGTCTTTTGTATAGGTGATGGAAGACGAGATATAGGTTTAGGAGCTAAAATTATTTTTAACCTAGCCAAACCGTTCATATCCAATATTATGAGCTATTACTGGAAAAGTTCAATTATGGCAAGTTATACTCCTAATGAAGTTAAGCATATAGTTGATCAAACTGATTTAAAAGGTAATTACGTAATCAATGCTGATTTATTTGATATTACGATTCATAATAAGTAATAAAAAATGTGATTGAATGCCTCAACTTGTTAAAGGTGGAAAATATATATTTGGATGGTCAGCGGTTAGTAATAAGGGAGTGATAAACATTCCCGATGAAGCATTTTTAGAATATGCTTTCAATTATGATGATAAGGGCATATTAATGTCAGGTAGTAAGCGTTCAGGTGGATTTGGGTTAAGTTCTGAACGTCTTTTAAAAAATACCCCTATAGAAAAAATGCTAATTAATTACCCAGATGTATTAAATTATCAGCTCACTGAGGGTGAGATAAAACAAATAAATAAAAGAATATTTTCTTGGGTAGGAATAAACCAAAATAGATCAATTAAATTATCAGAGTCTTTATTAAAAGTTTTCAATTTTAAGATTAATACTAAATTGTTAGTTGGAAGGGGTAGTGGGATAGCTCTTGGATTTATTGCTAAAGGGCCAATTTATGAGGAAGCAAAAAAGCATCCTGAAATTCCTCTTTACTAATTATTTTATTTTTAAAATTGCACTCAATAAAATCAGGCAAATCTTTTCACAAACGTCTCTGCTAATTTTCTCGTTTTGGGGCTTGAGCTATTTAATTGATCCTTCACAAAATTTAAAATTTTTTCCTTTTGTTTAATTTCAGTATAGAATTCCATGAATGCTTCGATTACCGATGCTTTTATTAAATCTTTTCGACCTGACTCGTGATGTGTTTTATCAATATTCAATAATACCTCTACTAGCTTCTCTCTAAATTTTGGTTTAAATTTAGCAATCTTTCCTAAATTCAAAGCTATATGCGCTGCTGTCATTACACTTTTAGAATCAATCAATTCACAATATAGCTCGAAGATATCATTAAATTTGTTCTTGGTATCTGATTTAGTTAAATTGGCAAGAATTTGAATTCCAATTACTTTTTGAAAATTATTTTTACTTTTTAAAAGATCTACAAAAAAATCCCAATCAGAATAGAGAAGTTCAGGATTACTTTCACTAACTAGAAGTAGGACTTTATGACTATTGTATCTGATTGTATCCTCTTTTACGAGTAGGTTATTAACTAATTCTTTAAGAATCTTCGGATTGTTTATTGATTCAGCAACAAGACTCTGAGGTAAAAACTCTTTCTTATTTATATCTTCCATGATGTTTTCGCGATATTTTTTAATAATTTTTAATCAAACTATAACTAATTCATCAAAAATGTTAGCATTATTTATTAAAATTATTATAAATATGGACCCGATTTTGATTTCAAATTTTGTTTAATTTCATCAGGAGTACCTTCAGCAATTACTTTTCCTCCTTTAGGACCTCCTTCGGGACCTAATTCAATAATATAATCACAATATGAGAGAATTTTAAGATCATGTTCAATAATGACAACACTATTTCCATCTTGGACTAATTTTTCTAAAAGTTCTATTAATTTAACTACATCATAAAATGATAAACCAACAGTCGGTTCATCTAATATGTATAGTGAATTTCCTTTACGTATTTTTCCTAATTCTTTTGCTAACTTAATACGTTGTGCTTCCCCACCACTTAAAGTTGGAGCGGGTTGTCCAAGCGTAATATATCCCATACCTATATCATTCAATACTTCGAGAACATTAGAGATATTGGATTGGGTTTTAAATAATTCTAGTGCTTCACTTACAGTCATATCAAGAACTTCTGCTATTGATTTTCCTTTATACACTACTTCCAATATTTCTGGTTTATATCTTAAACCTTTACATTCTTTGCAGGGAATGGAAAAACTGCTGAGGAATGATATCTGTAAATCTTGTTCCCCACTTCCTTTACATACTGGACATCTTCCATTTTCGGAATTATAGGAGAAATGTCCAGCCTTATAGTTTCTTTTTTTTGCTTCCGCCGTTTTAGCAAATAAATCACGTACTTTATCCCAAATACCGATATAAGAACATGGTGTTGATGTTTTTACCCTAGATATTGGTTTTTGATTAACCACTACAGTTCCATCTAAATTTTCCCAGCCTTCCACATTTCCGGAATATTCCAAAATATCCTCATCATTCTCTTCATTGTATGCATTATCATTCCTCTTTTTAGTATCCTTTTTTCCTCCTCTCTTAAAAAGTGGTTTAAGCAGGGGAACTAGAGTATCTAATACAAGAGAGCTTTTCCCCGAACCAGAGACCCCTGCTATTCCAACCATCATACCTAAGGGTATATCTACTTTCACATTTTTGAGATTATTAGTGTTTGCGTTCTCAATTGTTATGAATTTTGTATTACTATTAATAAATCTGCGATCCTCATCAGACTTTTTAGGTAAAATAATATTTTTAGCAAGAAATTGCCCAGTTAGTGATTCCTTAATCTTTTTAATCTCATTTACACTTCCTTGAAAAACAATTTGGCCGCCATTTACCCCCGCCCCAGGACCAATATCAATTATTTCATCAGCAATATTAATAAATCGCTTGTCATGTTCGACAATTATAACGGTATTTCCTAATTGTTTCAATTGTTTCAAAATGTTAATCAATGACTCTTTTTCACTTTCATGCAAGCTCATACTTGGTTCATCTAAGATGTAAATTAATGAATCAAGTCCTGCGTCTAAATGCGTCATTAAAGAGAGTCTTTGTAGTTCTCCTCCACTTAATGTTGGTAATGAACGATGTAAATTGAGATATTTTAAACCCACATGAATTAAACGATTAAGCCCTTGTAAAATACTTTCTAATATAGATTTACCTTGCAGACTTTTAATCTCTTTATCCGTTAGAGTTTCTAAAAAATCTTTTAAGTCATCAATTGGCATCATCGCTAATTCTCCTATATGTTTTTCTCTAATTTTTATCTCGCGAGCTTGATCATTAATTCTATATCCATTGCATTCCTCACATTTCTTTTTTGCCATAAAATTCTTGTGTATCTTATGCTTCCTGTAATCGCTCTTACTCTCTGCTAAAGCTCTTCTCACATGTGGAATAATTCCTTCAAAAACACGGGCTAACTCTCCGCTAAAAGTTTTTGATTCCCATTGAAATTTGAGTTTCTTTCCACTGCCATATAAATATACTTGTTTGACCTCTTCTGGTAAATCCTTAAAAGGGGTGTTGATATCAAAATGGTAAAAATTCGGTAATTGCTCTACAAACCGGATTTGATCGGCAAAAACTCCCGAACCAGCTTTCGTAATTTCTATAAGAGTTCTATTATAATCTTGAACAATCATTTCTTCAGTAATAAACATTTTATACCCTCTCCCTTTGCATTCTAAACACATTCCTGACGGCTCGTTAAAAGAGAAATGCTTAATTTGTTTACGATCAACAATCATTCCACACAAATTGCATTCTAAAGTGGCTTCATTCACAGGTTCTTTGCAAATAGGGCAGATTAGAATTCCCTCCATCGCAAAAAGCATTCGTAAAAGGCTGTAAATACCTGTTTTAGTCCCAACTGTTGAGCGGGGATTGAATACGCGTGTAGTTCTCTGCTCTACTGCTACGGTTGGGCTTAATCCCTCAATAATATCAAACGGTTTCTCATCTTCAAATTTAGGGGGAAATCCAATCGATTGAAGATATCTATTCATTCCTTCATCAAATAAAATATCAAATGCTAAACTTGATTTGCCTGAGCCTGAAACTCCGGTAATAAGGACTATTTTTCCTTTTGGAATATTTACATCTATATTTTTAAGATTATGAATTCTTGCCCCGACTACTTTAATTTTGTCCATTTTCACTCTCCATTTATCCTAATTAATCTTCTTCATAATATAAAAACCACAATCAAATTCTGTAGGGTTCTTCTTTACCATTTTAATCTCTCTTTCATACTTCTTGAATAAATTAGAATTTATTTTATTTTTATATTTATAACGTAATTGCTTGATCTTTTTTTCAAGTGGTTCATAATAATCCGTCCACCAAAATCTCTCTGGTAATAAAAACTTTTCATTGAGCTTAAAATCATATTCAAGAAAAACCTCATTATTTTTATCAAACCATTTAATCGTTTCATTCATAACTAAGAAACCATTAACAGTTAATAATCGATTACATTCTTTTAACGCCTTCTTTAAATTAAGTAAATGTAATACGCCTTCTTCCCAGAGAATATTAAAGCTATTATCTTGGAAATGTGTCTCGTAAATAGAACAATGTAAAGTAGATATCCTATTGGAATATCTCTCTCTTTTAATTTTTAAATTGAACTTATTTAAAGCATCTTGATCAATATCAATTCCAACAACTGTTCCATCAAATAATTTAATTAATTCCATGCTTGGTGTTCCTGAACCACATCCAATATCTAGAATTTTCATATTCGCCATCTTTGGCAACATTTGAAATGCCTCCCTAGTAAATTTCAGGAAGATTTTTCTAAAATCTTCTATATTTATTTCACTTTCGAAATCTTTAATCATTTTCTCTCAACTTTATGAAAAATTTATTTATAATATCGCTTTAACACATTCAGTGCATGTAAAGTTATCCATTTACTCTCCTTACCTTTCTGTTCAATATTCGTTATCATCCTTCCATTAAATGTTTTTTCTAATATCCATCTCCCATGTTCATTTTGTTTTGAAATAACCAAATCAACAGCATCCTGCATTCGATCATCTTTATATCCTAATTTAGTTATTAACCCTAAAACATCCAAGGCATCAACCTTCCAAATCAGTGGGAATCCAAATTGTGTCCATTCATCCTTAGCTACTGTAAAGGGCGCGTGACTTTTTTTATAAATGCGATGTTTAAGCATGAATTCAACTGCTTCTCCAATTACTTTTTTAACTCCTCTTGATCGTTTTTCCAAAGGGATCTCAGCGAGAGCCTTCAGGTTCTTTACTACATTCATATGACAAGTGTGTTTTCCCCAACATGCTTCCCCTTTTTTTGATCCGATATTATACGGCCAATCTTTTGGATTTTCTTCATTACCATCATCAAAACGTTGGTATTTAATAATCCAATCGAGACCACTCTGAACTCTCGGATCATCTAAATATCCAAACTTAATTAAAGACCAGAGCATATTGCCGGTTAAACATGGCAGAACTTTTAAGTGATCGCCAGTACCTTGATTATTGCAACGGTACGCAAAACCTCCACTCGTAGGGTCTTGTGAAATCCTAAGGATGAATTCGCAAGCATTTTGTATGCGTGTATCATTACCATCTGCGCCAAGTTCAGCAAGTATGATAATTTGCCATACTGTTCCCTTATATTTCGCACTTACATAAAAATTTTCAGAAATGCCCCAATGACCACCACTATATTGTTTGCGTAAAATTATTGGGACAATCCCTTCTACCATAATTTTTTCTTTTGCCTCTTTTACTTCACTAGAATTATCTTCTTTTCCTAAGAGTTCCTTCAATGCAAAATATCTAACAGAAGGATTATTTTCTTCTAATAACCAATCAATAGTATCAGATTTAATAATATCACTTAATTTTTCCATAAATTAACGACCAATTTAACTTATATTTTTAGTTTTGATAATATTTTCCATAATTGTTCTTCTTCTGAAATAATTTCCAGAATTATTGTGTGCAAATCATTAAGATTTACATAATTTAAACATTCTTCTTTATAATTAATAGCTGCATTTTTAAGAATATTCGCAATTGCTGTCCATTTCTCTGAAGATAGGGTTATATGTGGGATAGCATCGCTTACTAATGCAAATTCCTCATTCTTCCATGCCCTCTGACCATCTTTAATCTCAGGGTGATTCAGAATTTCTTCTAAAAATGATTTATATAATTTCCGGAATAACGCACCTCCAGTACCCCACGTCTCAATATAAGCATAAGTAAGCTCAAACATAACCTGAGCTAATGAATGCACTTCATTTCGTGAATTCTTAATAGTTTTATTTAATTTTACATTCCAATTAAGAATAGATTTTGCAAAAAGGTTTAAGCCTTGTATACCAATATTATTCATCGAAGGTCTAAGCATGTTATTGACAACTTGTTGGATTGCGACTTTTACACCCGCAGCAAGAGGTGGATGTTTGCCATCAGGACGAGGAATCATAGAGAATTGAGTGTTGTTCGGATGTAAAAACTTTGGTCCATAAGTAGAGCTTCTCGCTAACTTTAAAACATCAAAACTGACTTCTTGAAAACCCTCAAATTCGGTGTCCCCTATAAAAGTTACTTTCTTTTCCTCATCATATCCCGCTAAGGTAACTGCATGGCCCCCAAAATGAGCTTCATTAAGTTGTTGATCAAATCCCTCATATGGCATATAAGCAATATCTACTCTTAAAATAAGAGGTTGATTCTGATTTAATATCTTTTTAGACTCCTCCCAAGCTTTATCTGCATTGCTAAAAGATTGCTTTCTAATTGTTATCCCTAATAAACGACATGCCAAACTATTAGGTTCGATGGTTCCCTGTTTGCCTCCTAGAAAGAAAGGAAGATTAGAATCTGATATAAAAGATATTTGAACATCATTTTTAAAAAAACCAAAACCTAGAGTACCGTCTAGTCCGAATGCCATTGCTTCAGACATAGGAAATCCATAAAATTCAAATAAGTCCCTCATTGAAGAAGATTCGCAATGGTGTCCAATTCTGTGTATAAAATCCCTAACTATAATTTTCATTTCGAGATTCTCTCCTTTCCTTTTCTTATTTCGTCTATAACCCAATTAAGAAATTTAACATCTGTTTTTAATATTTCAATTGGATGGATAAATAATCCAGTTACATTAATAGGTAATCGAGAATTTTGTTCTAGCATTTCTTCTAGTTCCTTTATATTATTAGATATTAGTTCGATTGATTTAGTTAATGCTTCAGTTTGCTCTTCTTGAGATATAAGTGGAAGCATAGAAAATGCAACATAAAAATCCTCATCATTTTTTCCCTTAAAATTACTTAAAACTTCAAATATTCTTTTTTTAAGAGCCTTAATTCCTAAGTGGGTAATAGAATATATTTTTCGCTTTCTATTATCTACTTCTTCAGTATAATGAGTAATCAATTTAATTGACTCTAACTCTTTTAGAATTCTATAAATGGAGGATCTTCCCATCTCACCTATTTTTGTCCAAGCTTCCATTCCTCTCTCCTTTATCTTCTTATTAATCATATATGGATATGTACTTCGATATCCATATTCAGGGTCCCCTTCTGCAACTAAACCTAACAGAGTAAATTGTTTATGGGTTAGTTCATTTTGCAATTCATTTTTCATATTAGTTATCATTTATTTCAATTTTTAATAGTCTCATATGGGAATAATCCCATGTAGGAATATATCAAAAATCATATTTAAATATATCGCTCCTCCATTATAATGAAAACAGATTTTTAAGGGTCTATTTCAATTCAATATTCCTTAAATATTGATTATTTATGTGATAATGAATTACATAAATTAGGAAAAAAACAAATTAAAATTACTTTGAAGGAATTGAAGGGGAAACACAAATGAATATGAAAGAAATTATGGAATTATGCCAACTTAATGAAGAAGAGATGAAAGAGTATTTACAAATGACAAAAGATATGGACCATAAAGAAGATCATCGTCGTGCTTATAGAACGATGATGAATCAAACTAGGAGAGAATTATTAAAATTCATTGGGACTAATACAAGAACACTTGAACAAATAAAGAGTAACTTTCAAGAAGAAGAGAGTCAAATTAGATATCACTTATCCATGTTAGAGCAATTATTTTATATCATGAATACAAAAAATGGTTGGAAAGCGACCCCTAGAGGTATTGGATTTTTGAATAACGCAGTAATGGGAATTTGAAACCTCCTTTTTGAGTTCTTTCAGCAATTACTTTATTTATATTTTTAACAGCATACTTTATAGCAAAAATCATAAAAGAAAAATAAACATAAAAGAAAATTAAAGATAATGTAAAAAAAAATTAAAAATATATTAGTCATTATTCAACTTTTCAAATTGACTATTGTATAACTCAGCGTAGTAACCACCCCGTGCTAGCAACTCATTATGGTTGCCTTGCTCTACAATGTCTCCATCCCGCATTACGAGGATCAGATCTGCATTACGAATAGTGGATAAACGATGAGCTATAACGAAACTAGTTCTATTCTGCATTAGTGCATCCATGGCTTCTTGTATCAAGATCTCCGTATGCGTATCGACGGAACTGGTAGCTTCATCAAGGATCAGTATTGGTGGATTCGCAAGGATGGCACGGGCAATCGTTAATAACTGCATTTGACCCTGAGAGACATTTGTTATTTCCTCATTGATCACCATATTATATCCATCGGGTAACATTTTGACGAAAGGGTCAACGTGGGCAATACTTGCAGCCGCAAGCACTTCCTCGTCAGTTGCATCTTGATTGCTATATCTAATATTATTCATTATGGAATCATTATAAAGCCAAGTATCTTGCAACACCATTCCAAACATACGGCGAAGATCTGCTCGTGTGAAATCTCGAGTGTCATGACCATCTACTAAAATTGTTCCGCTATTCAGATCGTAGAAACGCATAAGTAGTTTGACAATAGTGGTTTTTCCTGCTCCTGTTGGTCCAACTATCGCAACCTTTTGACCAGGTTGGGCTATAGCGGAGAAGTTTTGGATGATAATCTTATTAGGATCATATCCAAAATGCACGTTTCGGAATTCCACTAATCCTTTGACGCGTTCTAGCTTAATAGGGTTAGTTACATCGGGAGTCTCTTCCTCTTCTTCAAGAAATTTAAATACGCGTTCAGCAGCAGCAGCTGTTTGCTGAAGAACATTGGAAATATTAGCAATTTGGCTGAGAGGTTGGGTGAACGAGCGGACATACTGAATGAATGCTTGAATATCCCCTATTGTAATTACGTTTTGAATTGCCAACCATGCGCCGAAAATTGTAACAGCCACATATCCCAAATTTCCAATGAATAACATGATTGGTATCATCAATCCTGAGAAGAAATTTGCTTTCCAAGAGCCTGTATACCAATTTTTATTAAATTTGTTGAATTTTTCAACGCTTTTTTCTTCCCCGTTGAATGCCTTTATCACAATATGACCACCATACATTTCTTCGACATGACCGTTGACATGCCCTAAATTATCTTGTTGTTGTTTAAAGTACTTCTGTGAGCGACCAATAACTACACCCATTAGTAATAATGACAATGGAAGCATCGCAAGCGCTACCAATGTCATGACCCAACTTATACTAAGCATCATGATCAAGACTCCCACGATTGTTACTACTGATGTAATAATCTGCGTGAGACTTTGGCTTAATGACTGGTTGATTGTGTCGACATCATTTGTAATACGAGAAAGTACTTCTCCGTAAGTAGTCCCATCAAAATATTTAAGTGGTAAGTGGTCGATCTTTTCCGCAATATCCCGACGGAATCGATAAGCAATATTAGTTGAAACACCCGCCATAATCCAGCCTTGTATAAAGCCAAAAATTGCTGAGATAACGTATATTGCTAGTACTTCAAGTAAAATTACGCCAATACTAGCAAAATCAATTACGCCTGTACCACTAATTTGGGCTATCACGCCAGTAACAAGAGTTGTTGTGGCAGTTCCGAGAATCTTTGGACCGATAATGTTTGCAGTTGTAGATGCTGCAGCAAATATGAAGACCAGCAATACTAACCCTTTATACCTACCCATATAACGGAATAGTTTACCCATCGTCCCACGAAAGTTGGTAGCCTTTTCACGAGCAACACCCGTTGCTCCCATCGGACCACGCCCTCTCATTGGACCTCCAGGTCGTTGCATCATAATAATTCCTCCAAACTAAGTTGTGACATTGCTATATCCTTATATATAGCACAATTTTCCATCAGTTCAACATGTGTTCCCTTCCCGACAATTCTACCCTCGTTGAGAACAATTATTTGGTCTGCATTTTTAATAGTGGAAACTCTTTGTGTAACTATAAGCACTGTACTCACTGAGAGGGATGCTCGGAGGGCTTTACGCAAAGCAACATCGGTTTTAAAGTCTAAATTGGAAAAGCTATCATCTAAAATATTAATTGGAGCTTTTTTAACTAAGGCTCGAGCGATTGAGAGTCGCTGTTTTTGACCTCCAGACACATTCATCCCGCCTTGGGCAATCTCAGTAGCCATCCCTTCGGTTTTACCATTCACGAACTCGGTAATTTGGGCGGTTTGTATCGCAGATTTAAGGTCGACCTCGCTCGCGTTTTCATTCGCAAAAAGAAGATTACTCGCGATAGTCCCAGAGAATAACGCACTCTTCTGTGGCACATAACCAATTTTATCACGTAATTCGTGCTGGCTTACTTCACGTATATCAACATCATCGATTAAAATTTCTCCCGTTACGACATCATAAAGACGTGGTATCAAGTTTACAAGTGTAGATTTACCAGAGCCAGTAGGTCCAATAAAAGCCGTGACTTGTCCTGAATGGGCGGTAAATGAAATATCATGTAGGACATCCTCTAATGCACCAGTATAGCGGAAAGAAACATTCCGGAATTCGACTTTTCCTCTAAATGGTTCATCAAAATGTTTTGGATTCTCGGGATCACGGATTAGAATATCAACTTTTAGGACCTCAGCAATACGATTTACAGATACGGAAGCACGCGGTAAAATAATGAACATTATTGACAACATGAGGAAGGCCATAGTCACTTGCATAGCATATTGCATAAAGGCGATCATATCACCAACTTGGAGATTTGCATTAGCTACCTCGTGCGATCCGACCCATATGATTATGATCACGAGAACATTCATCAACATCATCATCACGGGCATCATAATTACCATAACACGATTGATAAATAAGGATACCTTGGTGAGATCGATGTTAGCCTTATCGAACCGGATCTCTTCAAATTGCTGTTTATTAAACGCTCTTATCACCATTATCCCTGTCAAGCCCTCACGGGCCACTAGATTGAGACGATCCACCAGCTTCTGGATACTCTTAAACTTGGGCAAAGCTACATAAAAGACCATAAGTATTAAGCTAAGCAATATGCCCACTGCCATTGCAATTATCCACCACATCGTTGGAGCTAAATCAAGAGCATGAATGATCCCACCGATTCCCAAAATTGGGGCATAAAACACAAGACGAATAATCATTATTACCGCCATCTGAACTTGTGTTATATCATTCGTCGAGCGTGTGATCAAAGATGCCGTTGAAAAACTGTCAAACTCAGTGCTCGAAAATTGTTCGACCTTCTTGAATATATCCCGGCGCATATCACGGGCCATTCCAGTAGCAACCTTTGCTGCCAAGTAACCTACTGCAATCATACAAGCCATTGAGAGTAGAGTTAAGAGGATCATCAATCCTCCATAGTAAAACATGTAGTTTAGTTGCAATTGGTTTATGTCCATACCAAGTGCCTTATATTCCTCTCTAACAACTTGTGTCGCAGCTTGAATAATCATTTTTTCCCCAAGTGCACTAAATCTTGAGTTGGCAACAGTCATAATCAGTAATAATGTCAAAGGAGGTTGTGTTTTAATATATTCAAACAAATCTGTACCGTTGCCTGGGAGAGAAAGTCCTAATTGCGCATTTACAAGCATTCGTAATGTGTCATTCATCATTAATAATTCAACGAAAGACACGATTAAAAGTGCTCTAGCCATAATCGGATTTAAATTCGTGTTTGTCGCGCTCTCCGAGTTAGTCAATACATAGACTGACTGGTTAAGCAAGGCAGGATACTTTTCGACATACAAGCTAGCTTCTGAACTTCCATTATGCACCAATGTATAAGCACTGAGCACGTCCGTTTGATTTTCAGGAGTAAGCCACATTAAGGTTCTGTTCATTTCTATTTCCCGGATTGCTTCTGGGACTGCATCTTCCACGCCCCCTTGTTGAATGCCCACATTCACGATCTTAGAAAGATAGTCTGGTAATGTGAGGTCGAAATTTGCTTGAGCAAATAACAACCCGATAGATATAAAAATCATTATGAGATAGGGTTTTGTAAACCTAATCATCCTAACTTTCTCCATAAAAACACCTTAAACTCATTTTATTTCTACATTTTTGTTATCTTATGCTTCGGAATTAATATCATCCTTCAAATATTTTCTCAACTCATTCTGTTCTTGTTCAATTTTTCCGAGAGTTTGAGTTAAAAATTTACTTTAAGTATTAAAAAATAACAAAAAGTATTTTATTTTTTATTTAAAAATATTTTATGCTATAAAAAGCATATTTGTATTTTGTCTAATATAAGATGTATTTTATAAATCTTATACAAAATACATGCATCTTGGAAAAAGTTACAAGTTTTTATTTGAAACGCAAAATATCATAATCGTATAAAACACACCAGTTATGAGAGAAATTATTCTTTGAAAAAGAAAAGAATCGAAAAAAGGAGTATTTTATCATAACTTGCAATAACATGATTTTTTTTTATATTATTATCATTTTTTTATGGTTTTGAATTACCTGTAATCGATTTAGTAAAAGTAATTCTAGATCTAAAAAACTTTAAGGAAGCCATCCTATTTAATTAGTAATAACTGAAGGTAATCAGAATGCAAATAGAAACGGAAAAATTACTTACTCTAATTGCAGAAAAAGCCCAATTAGCTGAAGGAATGGAAGGATTACGATCAATTCTTCTCTATATGTATCGCTTTCCAACTCTTAAGAATAAAAAATTAGCCCAAAAAACAGGAATTGCGATTCCTGCACTTGCTGCTGTCAGATCAGAATTAGTAAAAGCAGGGATTATTGAAAAGCGAAATAGACTCGGTCAAGAAGGGGAAAATTGGGTAAAGGAAAACGTGAATCTTTATTTTAATTTTGATCCTCTTCCTAAGGATTTAACAACTTCACTTGAAGATCTCCCTAAGAAACTCTATTTTCTTAAATTTAGTGATAATTACCTAGAAAAAAGACCAGATCCGAATTATTCTTTTGATCAAGCACACGCTGATATTCCTTCTGTTATAAATCGAACCTTATATCTTGTGAAAAAGGGTGAGATTGAAGGAAGAAAACTTATCTTTTTAGGCGATGACGATGCTACTTCCATTTTAGTGGGTTTAACCGAATTAGCAGATGAAATTACGGTAATTGATGTAGATAAAGCAGTATTAGATTATTTAGCAGACATTTCAAATTTGAATTCTATAAACAATATTAATTTTGTACAGCATGATTTACGAGAACCTCTTCCTAATGACCTTCTCAATAAATATGATATTGTTATTATGGATCCTCCGTACACAAACCAAGGGTTACGACTATTTCTTAAAAGAGCTAAGCAAGCTTTGAAAACATCAATTAAAATTGAAAATAGAGATTATACTTTAATAGGGAAACGGTGTATTCTTTGTTTCGGAAATAAACCTCCGAAAGATAAGCAAAAGATTCAATTATCCATATTGGATCATGGATTTGTAATTAAAGAATTGATTCCTGATTTCAATCATTATGAAGGAGCAAGTATTTTAGGGCAATTTAGTGATCTTTATTATCTAACCTTAGCAGAAGTCCATGAGAACGAGAGTAAATTAAGTTTAGAGGCTCGTCCAATTTATACTTCTGAATTAAAACAAGGGATTAATTTACCATTTCGTCCAATAGGACATCATTTTGTAGGGGAAATGCGTTTTAAAAACCAAAAAATACTGTTAGAAAATGAAGAGATTCATAAAATATTCCTCACCGCTCTATTTTCTTCTGGAATAGTTATCCTTGATATATTTAAATATAATTTTCATCCATACGGATATACAGCTATAGCTATATTGAAATCAAGTCATGCAGCTATCCATACATGGCCAGAACATGGATATATCAGCATTGATATTTTTGTATGCGACGAGTATGCAAAGGGGTTAAATGTTATGAAAATTTTAAAAGAAAAATTTAATCCGGAAATATCTGAATTTTATTATATAGAACGTGGAAGAGAATCTCTGATAGCTGACAATGAACATGAATCTAAAAATATAAAAAAAATCTCTTTAAATAAAGATAGTTAATCTTGATCAATATCTATGTAAAAATATCCTTATGAAAGTTGAATCTAGAGAAGCTAAAAGCTTAATAGTTCAAAGTAATATTCCAGATATAGATTATGTTATAAACCCGTATGTTGGGTGCCAGCATGGGTGTATTTATTGTTATGCTGAATTTATGATTCGGTTCACCAATCATAAAGGTGATAAATGGGGAACCTTTTTAGATGTCAAGAAATTCGACCTAAACAAGATTAAACCTAGTAAATATAATGGGAAAAAGATATTGCTTAGCTCTGTAACTGATCCTTATGTTCCTTTAGAATTAAAATATCAAAATACTAGAAGGATTCTGGAAAGTCTTGTTGGGACAAAAGCTCAAATAACCATTCTCACAAAGTCAAAATTCGTTGTCAGAGACATTGATCTATTTAAGCAATTTGAAAATATTGAAGTAGGCATATCCATTAGTACACTAAACAAAGATGTCGCTAAATTATTAGAACCTGGCGCTTCAAGACCTCATGAAAGATTGAATGCAATAAAACAATTATACGAACATAGAATAAGGTCCTATATTTTCATATCTCCCTTTTTTCCAGGAATTACTAATTTCAGAGACATAATACAAGAATCAATGGCATATACAAAAGATTATATGTTTGAAAATCTGAATTTTCGTCCTCATAATATTCCTCGAATATTAAACATAATTAGGAAACATTTTCCCGATTTATTGCCAATTTATAAAGAATTGAGAATTGATCGGTCAAGGTGGGATTTAATAG
>Ga0307433_1001164_pt1 | contig 15433 bp, 12 predicted proteins | sample SalMarWE160210MG_FD_202166 | JGI IMG/M metagenome (GOLD analysis project Ga0307433, IMG submission 202166) | Salt marsh sediment microbial communities from the Plum Island Ecosystem LTER, Massachusetts, United States - WE1603-210 | ecosystem: Environmental > Aquatic > Marine > Intertidal zone >... | reverse complement strand
CACCACAAGGGGTGAAGCCTGCGGTTTAATTGGACTCAACGCCGGGAAACTTACCAGGGGAGACAGTAGTATGACGGTCAGGTTGACGACCTTACCTAACAAGCTGAGAGGAGGTGCATGGCCGTCGCCAGTTCGTGCCGTGAGGTATCCTGTTAAGTCAGGCAACGAACGAGATCCGCACCTTTATTTGCCAGCAAGAAGTCACGACTTCGTTGGGAACACTAAAGGGACCGCCGTCGATAAGACGGAGGAAGGAGCGGGCAAAGGCAGGTCAGTATGCCCCGAAACCCCTGGGCTACACGCGGGCTGCAATGGTATGAACAATGGGCAGTAACTCCGAAAGGAGAAACCAATCCCGAAATCATATCTCAGTTGGAATTGTCAGCTGTAACCCGCTGACATGAACGTGGAATCCCTAGTAATCGTGTGTCATCATCGCACGGTGAATACGTCTCTGCTCCTTGCACACACCGCCCGTCGCTCCATCCGAGTGTGCTAAAAATGAGGTTTGGTCAGAATGGTCATATCGAGTTTTTAGTATGCGAGGAGGGAGAAGTCGTAACAAGGTAGCCGTAGGGGAACCTGCGGCTGGATCACCTCCTATTTTATATATATCATTGATTTTGGATATCCAATCTAAGAGTTCTTAATTTCTTTTTTCTTTTTTTAAACATAAAATATAAGGGCCTGTAGATCAGTAGCAGATCGCTTGACATTAACCAAGTATTTTGCTTGATTTGCAAGAGTTGCACTCAAGAGGTCACGGGTTCAATTCCCGTCAGGTCCATTCTTCTTCATTTTAAAAATCGACAATATACTTAAAAATAACGCAATAAGGAAAATTTTTTTAAGAATTCACATATTTATGAATTAGTATTATGAATATTTTTTTATATTATATTAGGATAGTATTGATATTTCTCTTTCAAGGGGATTTTACACCAGAACAGGAAGCTTTTAACTTTATTGTGATTCTATTAGGTATATTTTTAATTGTAATTATATTAATCTATATTTTATTGACTTCTAAACAAGAATAATTCTTTATTTAGAAGTTACGACTTTAATGATATCATTATGCTTTAATTCATAATTTTCTCCCAATCTTTTTTTAGAAACAGCATCTATACCAAACATAAAATGATCTGCTAAATCGGTATGTATTTTTTCTCTAACAAAATCTCGCAGCAGAGTACTTTTTTTAACCAGCATGACATCTGGTAAAACGTTCCCATCGTTATCAGAATAAGTATTTACGTCAGAAACGGGATAAACACAAATTTGATCAGCTACTTCAAGTACAGCAAAATTAAGAGCATATTGAACTCCTGTTTCATTAAATATTTCTAGTATTTTTGATTTTATATTATTAAGAGCATCTAATTCATTAGAGCTTAATTTTTCAGGGGATAATATTTCAAAATTTTTTGATCCAGGTATATAATTAATTATCTTATCTTCATGGTATTTTCTTAGATAATATTCAGCCAAAGCACTGCAAGGGATTATAGGTCCAGTATACTTTTCTTTCAATCTTTTAATATTTTCTAAGCTAATTTCCTTATCAATTTTATTCGCTATCACTATTATTGGTTTAGAAATTTTCCTTAACTTTTTCGAAAAATTATAGAGATTCATTTCACTCCACTCATGGGGGTTAATCTCTGCTAATTCTGATTCCTTCAGTGCAAGTTTTATTTGCCTTTTATTAACCTTTATTCCCGATAATCTTTTATATAATTCATCAACGAATTTTCGCTTATCCCTGGAGAAGACTTTAACAAATTTGTTCCAATCTTCTCTTTCAATTATTTCTTTAAACCATAAATCAATTTCATTTTCAAGAAATAATACATCTTCATAGGGGTCATTTTCTCCTTCTTTAACCAAATTTCCTGATTTATCAAGAGAACCCGTAATATCTAAAATATGTAATAAGACATCTGCTTTGCTCAAATCATTTAAAAATTTATTACCCAAACCTTTACCTTTATGTGCATCAGGAACTAAACCCGCTACATCTAGTAAATTAATTGGTATAAATCGATTTCCCTCAATACATAAAGAATTTTTTGGATTATCTTCTAAATTGAGAGTTTTACACATACATTTAATTCTGATATAAGCAATTCCTTTATTTGGGTTAATTGTAGTAAAAGGTAATTGACTTACCTTAGCATTTGTTAAGCATGATGCATTTAGAAAAGTCGATTTTCCTGAACTTGGTTTCCCTATAATTCCAATGATTAGTGTCATCACTTAAAAATAATGCTTCAATATCTTAAAAGCTATTCATTTTTCTCTTGATTATTAATTAAAGTATTTATATAATCAATTAATTCCATTCGCTCAACATCATTAGATGTGACATGATTTTTTATTTCATATTTTTTAACTAATATATCATCATTATTATTTGAAGTTAGATTATTAAAAACTATTCTTTTATAAGTAACTTCCTTTAATTTTTTCAATTTTAAAAAAAACCTAAAAATCATGCCTTTCTCATTTTTCTTAGTATATTTAGAAGTAAGTATTTCATTTGGTTTGCAACAATTACTTCTATTTTCTAATTCCTCCAAAATTCTTTCATTATTAGTTTTTAATTCTGAGACAGTCAAGGCCTTTCTTTTTATTAGTGGAATTTTTAATAAAAATGGATCTTTAATCGAATTTACACGTATTATACAATGACCTTCTTCCAATTCAGATAAATATTTCTTTTTTTCCAATTCAAGATTTAATAATTCACACATTATTTCTTTTTCAATATGGTTTTTAAATGTTAATACAATTCCGTTGTTAGCTAAAATTTCTTTACTTATATCAGGGCGTGTTGCTAAGGTAATTAAACATTCTCCCGTACCTCTTTGTAGAAGGGCGATATCCTCTAAATATGTTGTCAATTTAGATTTTTTAATTAAGTTTTGGGGAGCAAAATATTGAGCATCCTCTATAATTGTTATATGTTTTATTCCTTCAAAATTAAATGCACCTATTGTTAGATTTTTATCCCATAAGTATTTTAAAATCATATTAAGGAAAAAGAGAGCATCTTCTTTTTCCCCTCCTAAACGGATAATAGAACTAAGATCTAAAATGATTTTTTTTTTGAAAATTTCTTGAATTGAAATGGTATTTTTATTTTCAAATAATTCTTTTAAAGGTCCAAGAGAAAATCTTCTTATTCGATTTTTTAAGCTAATTAAGGTTTGCTTTAACATAGGTATAGAATTTCGATTTTTTACTAAATATTCATTGCAACACTCCTCGAAACCCTTCCAATTCTGTAAAGATTTTTGTTTACATACTGTTATTAAAAGTTCTATTAAGACCTTTTCCATCTGGGGTGAAAATTCTGCATTTTCATCTAAAAATTTTCCAGATTTTAAAATATCAAAAATTCTTTCAGCATGGATAGTAGGATTAGAATTACCAGGATCAAAGATATTTAATGAGAAATTTTCTCCAGGCCATAAAACTAGTAAATCTTTTATATGCTCTTGCAAGAAATGATATTCTCCTTTAAATTCTACTAAAAAGAAAGGAATATTATAATGTTTTGTGAAATTAATAAGGAAATTCTGCAAAAAATTACTCTTACCTGTCCCTGTTGAACCACAGATAAACATATGCTTTTCAAGGTCTTTTAAAGACAAATTAAAGTTATATTTATGGGATTTATTTTTTATAATTCTTCCAATCTTTATATTACCCCTTTTAGCTAATTCATATGAAGGAGCTATTAGCTCTATTATACTTTCTTCAATATAAAAAAAGTTTATAATGAATAATATCAAAGATATTCCAAATAAAATAATTGACAAGTTAAAATTAAGAATTTCACTAATATAAGCACTAAAATTTCTTAAAATTTCTTCCGAATCATTTTTAATAAAATATGATAGATCATACACTAAATTCAAGGCACTAAGAGAGAAAACAATCAGGATTATGTACTTAAGCTTTTGCAGTGAATATCCTTTTTTACTAAAAAAATAATAGAAGCTATTAATAAACAGAGAAACAATATGTAGGAAAAAAAATTGGTTGGTCATTTATACTTAATCAAAGAAAACTTTTTTAAACTCAACCAAATTTTCCAAAATTGAAAAATAATTATTTTCAATTCATAGAATATCAAATAAAAAAAAATTCTTTTTTCTTATAAACATTGATTATAAAGAGATACTCTTATTTTCGTAAACTTTTTTAATTTTATGACTTAGAGATCATTATATAAGTAATAATTTTTAAACTTAAAAAAATAAAACAAAGTGAAGTCGAAATGTCACAATTATCTGGTGTTCCCATACTTATATTGAAAGAAGGAACTGAAAGAAAAACTGGAAAAGATGCTCAAAAAAATAATATTGCTGCTGCTAAAGCTGTAGCTGAAGCCGTAAGAACTACTTTGGGTCCAAAAGGCATGGATAAAATGCTTGTTGATTCACTAGGAGACGTTACCATTACAAACGACGGAGCAACAATTTTAGATAATATTGATGTTGAACATCCCGCCGCTAAAATGATAGTAGAAGTCGCCAAAACACAAGATGACAAAGTGGGAGACGGCACAACTACCAGTGTAGTTATTGCAGGTGAATTGCTAAATTTTGCCCAGGAATTAATGGAACAATCCGTCCATCCTACAATAATTTTTAGAGGTTATCGTAAAGCACTTCTTAAAAGTAAGGAGATTTTAAAAGAATTAGCCACCCCAATTGATATTAATAACAAGGAGATCTTAAAAAAAGTTGCAGAAACTTCGATGAATAGTAAATTAATGGGAGGAGTGAAAAGTCACTTCGCACAAATTGCTGTTGATGCTGTGAGCCTAATACGAGAAAAGCGTGGAGATAACATAATTATCGATTTGGATCAAATTCAAATCATAAAAAAAGAGGGGAAAAGTCTTCTTGATTCAAGAATTATCGATGGAATTATTGTAGACAAAGAGGTGGTCCATCCAATGATGCCGAAATCTTTAAGGGATGCTAAAATAGCCTTAATAAACTCCTCTTTAGAAATTGAGAAAACCGAATTTGACGCAGAAATTAGAGTGCAAACTCCTGACCAAATCAATCAATTTCTTGAAGAAGAAGCCAATATGCTTAGAAAAAAGGTAAATAAGATTAAAAATGTTGGCGCAAATGTGGTTTTTTGTCAAAAAGGGGTTGATGATAAAGCACAAAATTTTCTTGCTCAAGAAAACATTATTACAATAAGAAGAGTGAAAAAATCTGATATGGAGAAATTAGCTCGGGCAACACACGCAAAAGTAATTAATAATTTGTTTGAAATCTCTGCCGATGATCTTGGAAAGGCTGGTAAAGTAGAGGAAAGGAAAATTGGTAATGATAACATGATATTTGTATCCGATTGCGTTGATCCAAAAGCAGTAAGTATCTTAATTAGAGCTGGAATAGAGCATGTTGTTGATGAAGCGGAAAGAATGATTAATGACGCATTACATGTAGTCAAAGCTGCAATAGAAAACCCATTTGTTTTGCCTGGAGGAGGTGCCTCAGAAATAGAATTAGCTAAACGATTAAGAACGTTTGCTAGTTCAATTGGTGGAAGAGAACAGTTAGCTATTGAAATTTATGCTAATGCGTTAGAAAGCATTCCAAAAACCCTCGTTGAAAATGCAGGGTATAATCCCGTAGATTTATTAGTAGAATTACGTTCCAGACACGAAAGTGAAAATGGAAGCCACTTTGGCATAAATATCGAAACTGGAAAGCCTGATAATATGATGGAATTAGGTGTTATTGAACCTCTTTTAGTATTATCTCAAGCTATTCAATCAGCTACGGAAGTTTCTTCCATGATTTTAAAAATAGATGATGTCATAGCTGCTTCTGGTCTTTCAAAAAAAGGCGAAGATTAAAATAAACCTTATTTATTTTTTTTATTTTTCTTATATCTTTTATCTAATTAATTTATTGTAGATCAAAAGCCATTTATTTTCTTAAATTGTAAGCCCCATGTAAATTTAGAAAGTATTAAATCAGCATCTTCCCTAAATTCTGTCAAATATAATGCCGCAGCTAAAGCTTCGACAGAACTTAATTTTTCCCATTTTCCATAGTTAATTGGATTTGCAGCAATTAACGGAGGGAGTTTTCTAGAACTAAGCACGGGTATACTTTTTAGATTTAAAATTTTTTTCCAAGAACAATCTATTACTACTAAACCATACTTAATGATAATTTCTTTATCTCTTACAGATAATTCACAATTAGAAAATGGATTTAAAATAATCGCTTTTTTTAACGATCCATCAATTTTTTTTACTATTCTTAGTAAATTATACTTCTTTAATCTTAAAGCAGTACATTTTTTTGGATCACATTCATTAAAATGTAGACAATGCAGTCTAGGTTTAAAAAAATTATTATTTAATTTACTCATGACTAATTTTAGAGTGACCTTTTAATCATATTTAAAACTTGTTAAGACATTTACAGATTTGATGAACTTTTCTGTTGTCTCTTCTGAACCAATTATATTTAAAATAGAATAGATAATATTTCTAGATTCACAAATTATGGGGATGCCTCCGTAAGTTAAAGCAAACAATCCAACAAATGAAACTTCTTGATAATTTGATGTATCTTCAGATTTTGAAAATTTAAGTATACCTGAAGGGCATGTTATTAAACCATAAAAATTCTCAGGATCTTTACCTGAAATGGCAATATAACTTAAAAATTTACCGATTGAGCTTCCCTCCGATTCCTCTTTCATTTTTTGAAACGCTACATTAGCATTTGCTGAGAATGCCTCAACTGAAATCGGGAGGTCTTGTCCTGATACTTCTCTTGCATCTAATGTCAACCCATTAGGACTTACTAAACAATATCGAATAAAAATTGGATTCTGGAGAGAATCCAAAACAAAACTCAATGCAGGTAGTAAGTTGATAGAATCAAATTTTTCAGGTGAGTAAGATATAAATGGTACTTCAGATCCCATTCCAAATAAATAAATTGCACTTCTTACTTTATTAGAAAATTCTTCTAGACTGGTTTCAGTTTCAGCTGCGGTGCCAAAGAATTCTCCTAACTTTTGTTTTATATAATACATGGAACTTGCTAAACTATCTGCATCTAAGGGCCATTCTTTATAATAATCATGTGCGATTGTCAAAAGAGTTTCATTAATTCTGATAGTTATTAAACAAACTTTCTCAAAGAATGTAAAAGAAATAACTTGTTCTTTTATATCTAAATCTTCCCAATTTTCTTCACTAGCTGAAAACGCAGCAGAAGCAAGACTAGTAATTTGATTGGGATTTATATCAATATCACTTTTCCTACCAATTTTTGCTATTGAGAGCCCATTAAGGTCACAAAGTATCACCAGAATTGTGCTATTAGAGGCTCTTAAAATAGAAGTTAGATGTTTAATTAAAGATTCTCTTACACTCATCAAACTAGACCTATTTTTATGATTTATCCTAAATAAATATCTTGTTTTAATAACACTAATATTTATTCATAAATATATCTATTTTTTAATATTAACTATACACCATTCTTTACTAAATCTATTGAAAATCATGATAAATTTATTTATTTTTAAGCCTTTTAATTAATAAATTAAAATATAATAATTCTATTACGCGGGAATTGCCAAGTTTGGTCAAAGGCGATGGACTTAGAATCCATTCTCGTAGGAGTTCGGGAGTTCAAATCTCCCTTCCCGCATTAGACTCATATTAGATATGAATTGATAATTATTTGGAATGGTCCTCCCCTTCTAATACTATTTTAATAAAATTTAAAATCGACGATTAATTAAAAATTATATTTAGAACGGTTGATCGCCAAGTCTAAATATGAAAAATCGCTCCCGTAGTGTAGTCCGGCCAATCTTTCTTATTAGCTAAAGAAAGGGCTTAGCATGCTAGGCTTTCACCCTGGTGACCCGGGTTCGAATCCCGGCGGGAGCATTTTAATAATAAATTATCTTATTCTCATGAAATAAGTTTATATCTTTAAGTAAAAAGAAGGATAGCGCCCCGGGCATGGAACTCGTCCCAACTGGTCATTAGCAGAAGGAATCTCGAACATGCGACCGCCCGGTTAACTTCCGGAGGTAAAATAAACCTTAGCCGGGTGCTTTAGGCACACCGAAACGGGGCTCTACCTAACTGAGCTACCGAGGCGCGTGTATATATGGAGACTTTTAAGGTTACATCTCGTATAATAAATAGTATTTATTTTCCTTTTTAGGTTTTTCGATAGATAGAATTATACTTCTTATTCAAAAATGAAATACATTCTATATTCTTTTTATTAAAGTTAGAAATATAAAGAAACAATAAAGTTTAGATTATATAAGAGTTAAAATTGAGCTGCGTAATATATTAACCATTTCGCCATTGCCTGGAAAGATTCATTTACATTAATGTTTTCTTTAGAAGAACATAAAACACACTGGTTACATTTAGCTTTTATTGCATAATCATGGGCAATTTCTAAATCTACCTCATGATTAGGAAGATCCCATTTCATACCCATTAAAATTATAGGAATAAATCCTGCCTTTTGACGTATTATTTTTAACCACTCAGGAATCTCCCGGAATGTATCATAATCGGTGATATCAAAACATATAAATGCTCCACTAGCACCTTTGCAATAATCGGGGAGTAATTCTCTAAAACGCTTTTCTCCCGCAAAATCCCATAGCTGCATTTTTACAGACTCTCCCGTATCTAATGTTTCCGATTTAGTGTGAAATCCTGCTCCTATTGTCATTTTATAACCTTCCTGAAATTTTCCCGTACAGTATCTTGTTATCATCGCAGTCTTTCCAACTCCCCCTGCACCAGCAACAATAACTTTAAAGATCCATGAACTCATCATTATTTATCAAATTATTTCTATAATTTTTATTAATAATAAAAAAGAATTTATTTTTATAGTATTGTTTAAGCTAAAATCTGATCCAAATATAAAAATATAATATTGAAAGAATTAACTATATAAATATATAAATGATCTTAATAGAAATAAAAAAGATTTTTATAAGATTTTATTCTATTATTTTTATACTGAACTATATTAAGTTTTTAATAATAAAGGTTGTGAAAAAAGAGTATTAAAGACGACGATATTTGTCCCATATGTAGTTTTCCGAAAGAACTATGTATATGTGATAGTCTAAGCGCGGATGAGCAACAAATTATTATTTCTAACGATAGAAGGAAATGGGGGAGGGTTGTCACTGTTATTACTTTTGAAGGAAATATTGATGCGAATTTAAAGGATATTTTAACAAAAGCTAAGAAAAAATGCGCTTCTGGGGGTACGGTACGAGGAAATGAAATTGAATTACAGGGAGATCATAAATTCAAACTTAAAAAGTTTCTAATAGATCTTGGATTTCCTGAAGAAAATATTTCCATTCAAGAAAGAATGAAGCAATCTTAAGTAAATTATACATTTTAATGATAAAAAACCCTTACTCTCATAAAAATATATTAATACGTGAACATATATTTAACTAATTATAATGAGCGAAATTGTTTTTAAGGTTATACTAAGGGGAAATGAACGAGATGAGAGTTACCAATACGGTTCGATGATCTTGTCATTTAAAAACATTTTAAACGATAATCTTATCAAAATTCCTTCTCACTATTTATCATCAATTAAAACTATGAGTGAAAAATTTGATCATATAATAAGTTTTCAAAATCTTGAGGAAGTAATTACTATTGGAGATTTTTCAAAGGAATATACCATTAATTATTATATCGTTATTTTATATTCAATGAAATCTGAAGAGAAAAAAAAAGGTTACTTGATAGCAAATATTAAGAAGATTGGAGATGTTTTAATTGGAATTTGGCCATTTACTGAAGAAATAGGTACAATTAATCAAGAGAATATTCATGAAAAATTCAATGATTTTATAAAAAATAATGAAAAATATAGAAATTTAGTAATAATTAATCCCAATTAATATCCTTATCTTTTAAAAACTGGAGTAATTCTAACTGAGTTGGCATTCCAGTACGTGCTCCGAGTTTTTTAATTTTTAATGCTGCTGCTGCATTAGCATATTTACAAGCTCTTTCTAAATCCCAACCTTTAATCCAATAACCATAAGAAAATGCTCCATTAAAACAATCTCCTGCTCCGGTAGTATCTATAACTTTTTCAATATTATAAGCGGGTATTTTTTTCTGGAACTTTTTGGTTGTTATTAAGACTCCTTCTTTCCCTAAAGTGATAATTACAATTGGAATTCCTTTTTTAACTAATATTCCTGCTGCTTTTTCCGGAGAATTATTTTTTGTTATAATTTTAGCTCCATTCTTATTTGGAATTAATACATCCGTGTTTAGGAGTATCCTTTTAAGACATTGCCAACCTCTTTGGGCAATTTGCGATTCTAAATCAATACTTATGTTTACATCATATTTTTTTGCGATTTCTATTGCTCTCTCTGTTACTTTTTGGTGTATTATTGTTGTATGCAGAAGTTTAGCACTCCCAATATATGATTCATCTAAATCAGATGCATCTATCTTTGTCGTTTGCATATGAGGTGATTGAACAATAGATTTCTCACCTTGAACAATGATTATAAAATTAACTGGAGTTTTTTTTCCCGCTTTCTTAATTGTTAAGAATGTGTCTATGTTTTCTCTCTTAAAATCATCAAGCAAAAAATCTCCATAAAAATCATCACCGACGGCTCCTATAAATCCACATAACCCTTTTAATCTTGAGATTGCTACCAAATAATTAGCAGTAACACCGCCTGGAAAATAATTTTCACTTAATGCATCTACCTTATCATCTGGTTTTGGAAAGTATGGGACTTCTGTAACCCAATCAATTACAACTTCTCCCAGCCCAATAATATCTACTTTCTTCATTACAATTTTTCTAAATTAGATTGTATATTCATTAATTACTATATTTCTTTCTGAAAATATATTATTTCTGGATAAGGATTAATAAAAGAGTATTTTGATACAAAATATCTTTTTAAGTTGCGATCTTCTTTATTTTATCTTCTAATTCTCTGTTTAAATCAATATTTTTAACATCTTTCGCCATAATCTCATAAGATCCACTATAATCACTGAATTTTGCCTTTCCCTTAATATAAATATCTTTACCGACGAGTTCTGAAGAAATTTTTTCTAATAACTTTTCATAATCTGGAGTTTCTCGAATTTTCATTATTAAATCAGTCTTCATATTTAATAACTTTTCAGCATTATCCCCAATAAAAGTAGTTCTAATAGTACCACTCTCATCATCTATGATTAAATTTATAATCATCCGAAATTCTGTATCTGTTTGTTCACTACAAATACAATTATCAATTTTTTTAAAACATTTAGAACAAGCTTCATATATCGTTATGTTTGATATATCTTTTGCGATAAATCCTTTGATTTCATAAAATCCGGGTGAATTGATTGAAGCTATTTTTGTAAAATTTCTTGAAAAAGATTCCTCTTTTGCTCTATTATAAGGTTCTAGATTTTTCAAATCAGAAAATGTTAGGTCTGTTTCTTCAAATGAAGAATTTACTGAATAAGTTATTTCTTTCCTATTAGAGAACGAGTTGTATTTTATATTACCATTTTTTATAACTATACCCTTTCCAATATTTAACTTTTGAACTAAATCTTCAGCTAAATCTCGCCAAGCAGTGACTCTTATAGCGTCAGTATCATCACTCACAATAAAACTAAGTAATGATACTTGATCACCCGAATTTAAAGTAATTTTTTTTAAATTGTCAATTGAAGATATAACACCTTTAAATGAAACTAGGTCTTCTTTTTCTTGAAGATTCTTGATACTATCAACAATTTCTATCTTAAAAGTTAATTTTTTGTTAAATTTTTCTGTTTGAGTATAATCATTTGCATTTAGCTCAATTGTATTAGGGCGATAACTACTCTCACGAGGTCGTACGTTTTTTATAGATATAAAATCTCCAATTTCATAATTTTTTACTTTTTCAACGCTATCATTCCAAAAATTAACTCTTACCGTACCAGAATTATCTCTTAAAATTAAACTACAAATCTTACCAGAATCCCCATTTTTTTTACTAAATTCTTTTATTGGAAATTTATTCATAATCATTCCTTCGATTGATACAGAAAACGAATCTTGGCTAACATCTTTTATCAAGAGGGTCTTTTCTTTGATTTTAGGATATTTTTTGTAATCAATATCTTCAGGAGCAATCACTATTTTTCCTAATCGTCCTAAATGAATTTCAATATCCCCATTTCTACCTTCTTTAGGGTATCCATTAATGATTTTCACTATTTCTCCTTTTATAAAATTACTATCTTGAAAAATAGCTACATCATCATCCCATAATACTACACGAATATCACCTGAATCATCACATAATAAAAAAGATCCAACATATCCTTTACTACCCTCTTTTTTATCAAATTCATAAATTCTAAGTATCTCCTTAATTCTTCCTACTAGTGTAATATTTTTCATTTCCTTTCTTACATCGGAAATATTTATTTCCAAGTCTCTAATGAGTTCTTTACTTTCAGTTTTGACATCAACTCCAAGTTCTCGTGCAATAATGAATAATGCGCCTTCATCAGAAATTAACCCCTTCAATTCTTCTTTCTTCTCTTTTACTAAATCTTGAATCTCTTTTCGATTTAATCCTGTTTCTTCTATTATCTTCGTAATATACGATTCAGTTTTTGTTTCATTCATTTTATCTTATATTCCTTTCATTATTTAAGGAATTAATTAGAAGATATAATTTAAAAATAAAATTATTTAATGATTAATTAGCCATCATATATAAAAGAAAAGAGTACTTCATATTGTTAATTTCTTGATTAAATTATAAAATCACTATTTGCTTTATGTCGACGTAATGAAAAATTTTAAAATTATTCCTGTAATTGATATACTAAATTCTAAAGCAGTTCATGCTGTTAAAGGAGAAAGAAATAATTATAAACCTTTAAAATCTTATTTATTCGATTCTGATGACCCTATAGATATAATAAATATTCTTCACCAAAAATATAAATTTTCATATTTCTATATCGCAGATTTAGATGCTATTATGAAACAGGACCCTAATTTAGACTTTTTAATTAAAATTTCCAAAATTTCTTCTATTAAAGCTATGATTGACCCAGGAATCTCGCTATATAATGATATATTAAAATATGTAAATTATAATATTGAATACATCATAGTAGGATTAGAAACAATTAGTAGTATTGAAATATTAAGCAATATCTTAAATTTTTCAACACAAAATAAAATTATTTTAAGTATAGATATGTATAAAGAAAAGTTGTTAACAAATATTGATTTGTTCAAAAATCAAAATCCCTTAAAGATAATAAAAATAATTCAAGACCTTGGCATAAATCAAATCATACTACTTGATCTGTACAAGGTTGGACAAAAATTAGGCGGAATTTCTCCCCTTTACTTAGATATTAGAGAAATCTTTAATGGAGACATTTATGTTGGGGGCGGAATTAAAGATTTTGAAGATATTGATAACTTTTATAACAATAAATTCTCAGGAGTTTTATTAGGAACCGCTTTATACGATGGTTCAATAAATATTCAGAAATTAGTAAATTTTTAATGATTTAATCTATAAATATAACTCCTGTACTCGATACGTTTAAAGATTTTTTGCAAACTGGGCAGGAATGCTTCATTCTAACCCAATCGATCATATGCTCCTTATGTGCTCTTGATTGGCACAATGGACACCCAATTACGTCATCAAATATCTCGATATTTTTTCCACACACTGCACATTTAGTTTTTGATGCAGTAGATACCTTAACGGTTTCCTTTTTAATATCTAATATTACTTTTTCCGTATTTTCTGCTGTTGGATTAATTTGTTTTAATTCGCTTTTGTTATCTACACAAAAAACAGTTCCTTCACTCTCATCCTTTTTATTTCCTATCCAGACAATTTTACCTTTAAAATAAGTAGCTCCTTCATTTTCTAATGATAAATTTAACCTCCGATCTTCCATAACAAAAGTTTGAATGACTTTAGTATACTTAATGTCTTCTAAATTAGACGAAATTTGCTTTAAAACTTCGATAGGTTCCTTAAAAACAGCATTTGTGATATCTACTTTAGTAAGCTCTTTTGGTGACATAATAAAATCATAATTTTTTTGATATTTAATAATAATTATTTAATTTAAATCTTTATATACCAATCTTCTATTAACATTTTTTTCATTTTTTAAAGCAAGAGTATAATTCAAAAAGAATTAAAAAAACGTATAAATAAGATATTAGAAAAATTATAAATTATAATGGCATTTAGTAATGAAAAGTCTAAAATTTCAATTAAAACAGGGAACAAAGAAGATTTAATGGAATTACAGTTATGTGCTAACGAATTTATAGACTTTATTGATGATTTTGAAATAAATTTACAAAATGAAAAGTATTTTATACTTACTGCATATTATATCAATAATTTATCAGGAATACTATTAGCAGAAAATCAAATTTCTAAAATAGATGAATTAGAAATGCTTATTCCAAAAATTCAACTAATATTTTTATTTGTCAATCCTTCATATCGCAATAATTCAATAGCTAACCAGCTTTTAAATACCTTCATTAAAATTCAAAAAAAAAGACAAATCGCCAGTATATTTATTAAATTGCCTCAAAAATATAAAAAGGGTATTAAATTTTTAGAAAAATACGGCTTTCTCCAAATTATAACTTCTAATAATGAAGTTATTTTAGAAAGAAACCTATGGTATGATTTTGGCTTAAGTTTCTGTGATTTTATTGAAAATGGGATATATGAAATGTAAAATCGAAATGAATAATTAATAATAGGTTGTCTACTTAAAAACAAACAAAAATTATGAAAAACTTATTTTAGGAACAAAAATGATATAAAAACATGAATAAAAAGGATTTAGGTATTATAGGAGTAGGAAAAATTGGTTCAACCCTTTTAAAAAGAATAATATCAACTAACACTATTAATAAAGATAATATCCTCATTTATGACATAAATTCAAAAAAATTAGATGAGATTTCAAAAGAATATGGTGTTCAATCAGCAAAAAATAATGCGGAATTAGTAGAATCATCGAAATTTATTCTTATTGCAGTTATTCCACAAGTAATTGATACCGTCTTAAAAGAAGTGGGAAGTCTAGTAAATGAAAATCAAATACTAATATCTATTGCTGCTGGCGTATCCATTAATCATATTCATAATTTTTTTGGAGAGAAAGTAGGAATTATTAGAGTTATGACTAATATTCCCGCTCTAGTAGGAGCTGCTGCTACTGGTCTTAGTTTTAACAATTATGTTGGCAGAAATGAATTAGAATATGTTAAAAACATATTTAAAGCTGTTGATATTGTAGTAGAGCTAGAAG
>Ga0307433_1001159_pt1 | contig 15483 bp, 17 predicted proteins | sample SalMarWE160210MG_FD_202166 | JGI IMG/M metagenome (GOLD analysis project Ga0307433, IMG submission 202166) | Salt marsh sediment microbial communities from the Plum Island Ecosystem LTER, Massachusetts, United States - WE1603-210 | ecosystem: Environmental > Aquatic > Marine > Intertidal zone >... | reverse complement strand
GGTATAATAAGTCTGATATAGCTTAAAAACTTCCCTTGTCGGAACCTTGGTGAAGTCCCTCTCTTGCCAGAGTCCCATCTTGACCATAGTGTCATAGAAGTTCTTGTTTTCAATTAAGTGCCAATCATCGTCATACCACCCCGTTTTTGAGTAGTCCACGCCTTCTTTTTTCCTTACCCCGTAATAGTCAACATAAGTAGTAACAAGATTGTCTGGGATATTCTTTTGGAGTGCATTTATAGTGTAGTATGCTACTCCGAAACTCGTCATCCCCTTCTTGTCAAACAGCATCGCTTCTCTAGCATCCGCCCTTGCTGTATCGTTGGCAATGTAACTGGGAGAACCCGCACGTCCATAAGCATCGTATTGTTCAAATTCGTCTCTATACTGGACATCGAGCCTGAGAATAGACTCATTCCAGTCTTCGCCAGTGTCCGTTAGCAATCCGTTCTCCAACGCCCATTGATGAACTTCCTTGTTGTCTATCAGCCAGAGTTTAGTTTCGGCACTACTAGCCCCGAACTCGTCAACAACTTGTCCTCTCTCTACCCAGCCCTCGATAATACTATCAGGTGTGGGGTTTTTATCAGTCCCCACATTCAAAGCCTCAATGCGCCTCATATCGTCCCTGAACTCAGGGTTATCAGCGTATAATTCTTGAATAGCTATATCCCTGGCAGTAAGCCCATCAGGACCCTTAAATTCATCATCGAGCCCACTGTAAGCATCGAGCAAATCAAATTGCTCTTTGTTCTTTAGCTTTAACTGCGCAACTGCATCAAGGTCTCTGGTTGCTACGGCATTTTCAGGTATGCCTAAAGATTGAGCCAGAGAGGATATTTTATCTAACGCTGCCAGGCTGTAGATTTTCGCTTTATCCCACAACACTAACAGAGCGTTTTCCTCGGGATGGCTTCTGAGCCAGTCCTCCCGGGGGTTAGCATAAAGCTCTGGATGCCTCCCTAGAAAGTCTGCCTTCTGCGATTCAGGAAGGGAGTGGTATTCCGTCAGCAAGGTATATTGAGCCTGAGTCATATTTCCGAGATAAGCGTTCCGTGTCCTTTCGTCAGCGTCAAATGCTTGGAGTGCCTCTTCATCTCCGGATGCGACAATCTTCTGCCGTTCCTGCCACATCTGGTGATACTGCACGAAGGTAGTGCCTTCTTCGGGGTCGGCATTAAGAGAAGTGAGTCGTTTATTCGGTAATGTTTCCATCTCGTCTATAATCTGTAACGCCTGGGCGATTGACCTGACATATTCAGGATAGCCCTTGCTCTCTGTAAGTGTGGCCGGGTCAACTCCCCTTAATTGAGAAGCCGTGTCTGCCCAGAAGTCAGCTAGGTCATAGACTGGTTCGTAAATGCCATACCCGGTGTTCTCAGGATACTTTGGAAGTCCTAGCTTCGCCCAGTTCTCCCTCCAATCTCCTGTGTAGGTTTGAACGCCCTCACCGAAGATAGCAGGTAAAATTGCAATCAAGCCATTCTGCCAGTCATCTTGAAACGCCTCGTATATATCCTGTACGGCAAAAGGAGCTATCCTATCAATCCATTGCTTAGGATTGGCTATGTCAACTTCCTCCCCTAAGAAATTCTTGCCAGTCCAAAAGTCAAGAAGTATGCTTGAGAGGGGAGCCAATGAGGTTCTGAAAAAGGAGGTAAGCGCTCCTATCGGATTGACTTCATATTCCTGCCCTGTTACTGAAGATAAGCCCGTGCCAGAGATAAGCCGGGTGTATAGAACCAGGAATTGCCTGTTACCAGCCCAGGGGTCTATCCTCAGATTCCCAATCCTGATGCTCATAAACTCAGCATTTCGGGGATCTCGCTCAACATCCCATAACCCAAGCCAGTAGCCTAGCATAACAAAACTCGCCATTGTGCCAACAAATAAACTTAGGTTCTTCCAGGCAAAAGCCCTAACTCGCGGGTTGGAGTCTATTAGTAATTTGGGGGTAAGCCATCTGCCTAGTTTTGAACGAGGAGCAAAGAACAGAGCGCTTGCTTCTGGGGCAAGCACTCTAGCCTTTCCCAGACTGGCCCTTTGACTCATCCAGGCAATAGCCTTCCCATAATCATCCATCTCTGCCTGTATGCTAAATCCTTCGCCCTCTTCTAGCTTTATTTTGCCTGTTGCTATCATATCAGCCCTGCGTAGCGTAGATTCAAGGCATTTGTTGTAAGTTAGAATGGTCATAGTATTCGTGCCGACAACAAAGGCACGCCCTGATACTTTAATCCAGGGAAGTTTAGCTGTTATTCTTGGTATAAGTCTTTCCTCAGTTAGATACCCAAATTCCTCAGCAGCTTGCCATTGGGCTGTTCCCTTGGGTGCTTCAAACATCCTTAGAAAGTCTTGCCCGGTTCTTTGTACCATTTCAGTATAATAAGGAAACGATGGCTGCCGCTTCACCCATTCCCAGTTAGCCTCCGCACTTGCCTCGCTGACCAAAGACTTCCATGCCTCAACATTAGACCGATAAAATGCAGAGGGATTACCCGGGATAAGAGTTTTAACTTGTCTCCAAAAGGACATGTCAAACGATGCCTTATTCGCCCTGATGAAGTTCCCAATATCTATAATCGTCATGCCGATGTTTTTGAGAGTCCTAACTATAGCCCCCTTTTCCCTTAAGGTAAGTAAGGGCAGTTGCTCAAAAGTTTCGCTCGGGTAGGAAACTATCGGAGCAATTGGCTTATACGGGAATACCCTGTCTTTAGCTATGGCTAACTGAAGTTTGTACTCCTCTTGGCTGATAACGCCATCTTTGAGAAGCGTGTTAAGTTCCCCCCGCCTTTGGTAAAACCAGCTTTCAGCAATGCGCCTGACATCAACTTCGGTAAGTTCCGATAGTGGTTTCGTCAGTAGTAGTTTATCTTCCTCGCTGATTGTTGATAACTCTTTCAGCCAGGTAACTGTTTGCTGGTCAAGTGCCACTGAGCCCCTACCAGTTTCCAGAAGTACGCCCTCAATTATATCTCGTAGAGATTTCCCCTTATCCAGTGCCTCAAGAACCTCCATGTCCCCGATAAATACTCTTGCTAACCTATCCCATGCCGAACCGCCGTCCGGGAAGTATTTAGTGCCGATACCTTTTACTCTAGCTATTGATTTACCAGCTAAGGCATTAGTAAGAGCCTCAAAGGTCGAAATAAGCTCAGTCCAGCTTTTATCCTTCCAGTAGTTATAAACTTTGGCAAAGAGCACATTCCGCATCTCCTGGGTCAGGTCGTTAAAGTAATCAGTGGTGACATCAGGTAACTTCCCGGTCATAAACTGTTGTTCGGCCACTTTGATAGCCTCTTCGGGGTTCATCCCCTCCGCTATCATTGCCTCCGCACTCTCACTGGCTAACTTCGCTCTTTGCGCAAAGACGTGCTTTCTTAATTCAATCGCTGCTGCCCTTTGCATATCAGTATTAGGCGCTGCAATCGCTTCCTTAAATAAGTCAATGGTTTTCTGTATTTGATTGTGAGTTAATTGTGTATTGGTCAGTGCTGGCACATCAACCGGTATATCCTCAGCCTTAATGGGCGATACCGCAGGCACTTCAGCCTGCATCGTTTGTCTCGCCTGATTATAGACGTTCAGCATCTCTTCGAGTTGCCTTATCGTGTATCCCTTAAATAGATTCTTGGCCCCGCCATGATATGGGAGTTCTCGATTTGATAATTCGGCTTGCACTTCCTTGATTAAAGTATCGAGGTCTCCGATATTCTTTACAGCGTCAACTTCCTGCAACGCCTCAAGTCTGGCAAGTTCTAATCTCAGGTTTCCCTTGAGTCCTAGTGCTGACCTGCCTTTGGTTTCAAGAGCCTTCTTAATCTCGGCGATTCGGTCTGTGGTAGCCTTAGAATTGTATTCTCTTAGTCTTAGATAATCGTCCATGCGAGCCTGGACTAATTTCCCTGTCGGCGCAGGTTTAACTTCCTTTGCTGGCACTTCCTCCAGCATAGAAGGCTGAAGTCCTGCTTCTGGCATACCAGCTTCGGCTGTGGGAACTTCCACCGCCTTCTCAGGCTCAAAGACTACAATCTCATCCCCCTTTTCTATAATGTCTCTGGCGACAAGCCCATCATGCCCTCGTTCCTTGAGATAATCCGTAGCTGCCTGAGCAGCGAGTTCGTCAGCTTCTTCTACTGTCTTGCCCTCGTTAATCGCCTCTTGCCTTGCTGGTCTGGTAGTCTCATTCCAGAAGTTCTCAGCCTCCGCTTGGGTCTGTATAACGAAGGGGTTTTTGAGGTTGACAGTCATAACCTCTTTGCCGTCATAGGTCTCGGCATATTCTCGGTTAGTCGTGTAGTAAGTTCCCTTGCCGAACAAGCCTTCATCTACGGGAACACCGCCCTCTTTATATCCTCGATAGACAGTAGCAGTATATGGCTTGCCTGTGGCAATTTCGGGGGTGATCGCCTCAATTTGTGTAGCTACATCAGGAAACATCTGTTTTAATGTTTCGTTGACATCAAAGGTAACTGAATGGAGAGTATCTTCATCTATGCCTAATTCAAGTCCCTCCTTATAAAGTTCTAGCCCTTTTTTGAAATTGGCAATCTCGGCTTCACTATAACCTCTCTGCCTAGAATAGCTTTCCCAATCAGCCTCTTCATATATCCTTGCAATTTCAAGGCTTTCACCACCATGTTTTTCAGCTATTTGGGATTTCCACATTGCTTCGTAGTAGCGCCTGATAAGGTTAGCTTGGTCGGCAGAAAGTTTACCTTCTGGAGAAATGGCATTTTCGTTTACATCTCTAATAAATCGCTCTGCGAGTTGAGGATTATATGCAGTTTGGGGATAAGTAATAACCTCTGGCGTAACAGGCACACCCCTCTTCGCAATCTCATCCGCTACCCTCATATCTTCGAGCATACCCTCTGCCAAATCTGGAATCACAGGCTCTATGCTTGGTCTTTTAATCTCAGGATGCTCTTCCCAGTATTCCTCTTGTGCTGCCTCGATGGCCTCAGAAAGACCAGCTTGATATTCGTCAAATCTGGCTAGCTCATTAGTGGCATATACTTGAGCTTGCTGTCTAGTGAGTCCATTCTTTATCCCTTGTCCTACCAATCTATTGAACTCCACCTGCACCTGTGGCGATAAATGGTCGTAGAATGTGTTAAAAGATGCCTTGCCACCGATGATTCCAAAGGGCAAAGTGGCTATTACTGCCTGAATATAGGCATGGCTTACACCTTCCAGGATAGATTGCGTTTCGTCATAATGTTTCAAAATGGCGTTATGCGCTACCTGGGTGATTACCTCTTCCAGTGCTTCGCCTTGCGGGATAATGAGTCCTGCTATAACCTTCTTGGCAATTCGGCTCGACACTCCCCTGAAAATTGTATCCCACATCGGCTTCGTTACCTTTTGAAGCGGCTTGAATACCAATCCTAGAAATGGAAGGTCGGATAGAGTTTCAACCCCGCCAGCAACCAGCCCGTAAAGTTCTCCCCACTGTGCAGCCTCTTGAAATGGCACACCCTGTCTCACTAACTCTTCAGTCATACTAGCAGCTTCAGGTCCACCCGCAACTATTACGCCTGCGGTTACTCCAGCGATAGGAGTGGCTACGGCTGATACCGCAACCATAGTTCCCATTACAGTCAGGGAATAAACTAGGCTACTGCTAAAGGAATAAGCATAATAACCAGGATCCTTGAATAGCTCTGGATGTTCAAAGGGATTCTGTAAATAAGCTGGTTTTGGTATAAGTTCAGGATGTGCCTCTTCAAATGCGTCCTGATCTGCTTGAATCCGCATGAAATTCTGTTCGGCTGTTTCCTGAATATTAGGTAAAAGTTGCGAAATCATCTGGTCAATCGTTGAAGCTACTGGCTCAATCGCTTCACGCCCTATCTCTTTCGCTTCCGTTGCAGCTTCCACTCTCGGCTTACCTTCTATCATTAAGCCTAAAAAGGTTCCAACCTGTCCAGGGATAGACATTACTCCATAAGCAAGTTCTTTTAGAGCCCCGCCTAATGTCGCCGCGATACTCGGGAAGGTGCCAAAAATTCGCCCTGCTGTTCCAGAAGCAAATCCAGCACCCCCTAGAATGATGGCGTCCCAAGCATCTTTCAACCAGTTCTCAGGAATATAGGGAGCTGTTACACCAAACAATTCCTGTATTTCTTCATCGGTGAGATGAACAGTACCCCCTTGCCCATCATCAAAAGGAATCGCCTTGAGCAGTGCTACCACATCCTCAGTTGGACCAATTTCTCTTATATCAGCAAGAAAAGCTTCACGATTTTCATTCATATAATCTATGACTTCACTTATATCCTGCTCGGGGAAAACCTTGCCGAAAACCTGCTCTGTCTCAAGTTGCTGCCGTTCCCTTAAATCCACCCAGCCTTTGACATCTAACTCTCCCCCAGCCTCTTGATATTCCTGGTACGCACTCTTCCCCTCTTCGGTTAAGTTTTCTATGGTCAATGCCTGTGGGGTAGCCTCAAAGGCTCCCGTTGGTTCACCTAGAAGTGCCTCCATGTCAGCCCTGCTGAACTGATCCCCTGATGGCGAGATATAAAGGTCATTCTCTGTAATCTCCCACTTCTCAGGGGTAATCAAACTTGAAGTAAAACCACCATTGCCTTCAGTCGGAGTCATCTTCAGCATCCATCCTTCTTGAAGTCCCAAACCCATCTGTTGAGCCTCGCTCGGTGTAAAGAACAACGGCTGTGTCGGGAAAGTGGTCGTTAGCTGCCTCTGCTTGATGGTGTCCGTCAGTTGCGGATACAGTTCCCTCATATCCTTGAGAGATGTCCCGTATTGAGACAAGAGGCGTTCAATCTTTAAGTCCTTTGTCTGTCGGTATTGCTTGAGTAAAAGAGACTCGTCTAAGTTAAGTCCGTTCATTCCTTCTTTCCCAGCTTGCTTTTCGCCAATAGTGACTGAATAGCATTAGGTTTCTTGTTCTTTTCTTCACCCTCTATGGGCTTTCCTTCAATGTCATTTATAATATCCTGGTAGAAATCCTCTAAGGTGTAGTCAAAATCAATCTTCTTAGGCATTTACTACCTCCTCACCTTCGGTAGTTTCTCCTTTGGGTGTCCCTCTTGCTCCACCACCTCCGGCAGTCAGTAAGGCCGCTGCCTCTTCAGCTTTCTTCCCCCCTGCCTCTTCCTTTACCTGGCCTTCAATCGGGCTTAACTGCCCTATCGCTCGCCTTTGACTTAAGATAGTCCTTATTCGGTCTCTCAAGATACGTGCTCCAATTTTGTCTGCTAGGCTCGGCTTTTGCCCGCTCTTTTCCTCAAGGAGACTTTTGCCACTATTGAACAGGAATAAAACTTGATCAATTCTCTCCGCCCGTTCAGCACGCAGTTGAGTTAACAACCCCGTGGGATCGTCAACCTTCATTATCTCTCGAAGAATATACTCATCGGGCAGAATCCCCCGGGCAGCGGCAGCCTGTTGCAAGTCCGCTATTTCCTGCTCCTTTGATTTAGTGGAGAATGTGTATTCAATCGTGTAGTCGCCTTCAAGGTCAGCCTTCGTGTAGGTATTCTTGCTTCCCTCTCTTCCAAGCTCTAATTTTGTGTCAAGCTGGATACATTGCTTGATAAGCATTCTGCTCAAAGCCTGATAGAATTGTGCCTTTGTTTGAACACGAGGTAAAAAGATGTCATTCCTTGAACCTGTTAATTGAGTAATCGCTATGTTCGATAAGGGAAACGCTAGCGTTCCGTAGTCAATGGCCGATAAACTACCTCTTTGTAGTGAGGTTTCCAGCACTGAGTAGAACAGCCTTGTCGCATTCTTGATGTCCTCAACCGGTATCGGCTTATAACCTCCACCCTTCTCTACGCCGTGAATGGTCTTTGGCTTATATGGCGACTTCTCAGGCTTGGTAGGATTTTCCCCCTGTGTGCTTTCATACTGCAACGCACGAAACAGAGAATTAACATTTAGAGTCCGGAGTATTGTGGCCGCCTCATTCTTTATATTCCACAGGTCACGATTAGCCCAGAGTAAACTTTCACCATGATGCTTTACCGCATTTTCTGTTCCCAGCGTAGAACCAACAGGGCAGACAACACAGACAAATGGCACATAGCCGTAAGGATTAGGCTGCTCTCTTACAATTCTCCCTTCAACAAAGGCGACATTCTCTTCCAGGTCCCAGAAGTCAACGACTTCAGCTTTACCACTTCCTACCTTTACTTCCTTGTCTCCTGGCTTGTTGAACTCCCTCTTAAGCTGCGCCTGTGATTGTCTGAACCAGGGGGCAGCCCAAACCATGTCATTGCCGTCTGTATCATCGGTATACCATCGGGTATCTAATGGTAGGACATCTGGGATTAAACCTCTATCAGGGTCAATTCTCACACACACCCTGCCGGCAATGCGTCCCCTCACACCTAGTTGTTCATTAAGAAAAGCGTCTAGCCCAGGTATCTTTCTTTTCGGCAGGTTCTCGTCTATCATGTAGAATATATCTGCAAGAAACTGCTCAATTGTGCTCGTTTTCGTATCGCTTAACCCTTTCCCTTTGACAATCGTCTGCCTAGTAGCTCCACCTAGAATGGCTACACCCTTCTGAACATAAAGTAGAGCATCATTCATCGTGGTGTTGGCAACGTCTTCCATTGCCTTATTGCCGTCAAGCTGCACCATCTTGTAGGGCTGCATGAAATACAGCGCTTCGTCCACATCCATACGGTCAAAGACGCTCCCCATCTCAACCCGCTTGTCTTTGACTAATTTATATATGTCTTTTCCAGTATCAGCCATAGTTGCTCCTTAAGGGATTAAATCCTCTAGCCTAAATACTAATTCCTCGGTGGCTTCATAGATTTCATCCTCAGATGTGAACCGATAACGCCCATTCTTCTCTAATCTGGATACTAATAAGTGTATTGCCTCATGCTTGGCAGTTCGCTTAATATCCTTGAAGGGTTTATCTTTGTCGGGCAGTTCACTGTTTAGTGTTGCAGTAGCTACCATATTCCCCTGGTTGACAGAAAGGCTTGCGAAATAACCCTCTTCTGGCTCATATTTGAAATAAACCTTATAGCCAGTAAGCCCAAATAGCTTCTGCCACCTTTTGAACTCTTTTTGGAATAAAGCAAAATCCTTGTTCATTGCTCCTTAATTATGTCCGTTCTTTGCCTTCAGCCATGTAAACAATTCGGCTGAGATTTTAGTGTTGGCCTGAACTGCCTCGTTGTAGTCATGTATGACTTCGGTAAGCCTATCTTCCATATACTTTCTATCGTCTCTCAGTTGCTTGACCATGTTCTTGTAGGTGAGAAAAATGATAGCAGCGAGAACCCCCGCTATCCCACCAATGCTGCCGATATATTCAAGTAGTCCCATATTGCCCTCCTAAAATTGATAAACTGGCCTTGTTTTTCTTTCTGGAATTGTCTCAGGTGTGAAGTCGCTCAGGATATACCGCTCTGCCGCCATCAGGTGAAACCTGGCTTCGTCCTGTATCTTCTCTAATAGTTGCCCGTCTGAACTCTTATCCCAGGCAAAGCTAAATTTCTCCCTCATGTATTCTCTGAGGTCATTGAACACGAACACCTTATTAAGCCGGTGTAGTGCCTGGACCTTGGTTATCTGTAACTTCCTGTCCTGGCTATGCTTAGGCTCGGTTATCGGCCAGCCCTGAGCCGTGTATCCTTCCCTGATTTCCTTTTCCTGATGGCTCCCCCCTACGCGCTTAATAACATTCAAGTCTGTAGTTATTCTCTTGAAAGCCTGAACATGGTCGTATATGCCATATCCTTCACCCGGTAGATACTCAGCGAAAAGGTAAAAGTTCCCTGTGTCCGGGTCCTGTGCATAAAACAAGGCGCCGGGGTTTGCTGTGCCAAAGTCATGCCCAGTATGTATCAGCCAGCGTTTAGGTATCTCAAAACGGGATACAAGGCAAGCCCTTTCGTCAAATGCCGAATAGACAAGTCCCTCCATGCCTACCCAGCGTCCCAAAACATATCTCTGATAGTAAGTTCCCTCAAACTCACCCAGCCTGGCTTTGTAATCTTCCGGTAATTCGGGATTCTCCAGTGAGCTAGACTGAAAGACCTCACCCCTCTTTGCCTCAAAGAACATCATGTAGAGGTAGTGAGCCGGTGGACCAGGGTTAGTGGCAGCAAATATCTGATGAAGGACACCCGGCAATCTCAACCGCCCCTCTAGCATCTTCCAATCCTCTTCGTTGGTCTCGATTGCCTCATCTATCCCACACCAGCCTAAGTTGAGAGAGCCTAATTTAAGAGGATCATCTAACCCACCGAATAATATCTGACTGCCATTGGTAAGAGTAACAAACCCCTCAGACTTGTTGTAGTCCTTTATTAGTTCTCGCGGACATACCAGCTCCATAAATGTCTTGAGCGTGGTTTGAGCAAGGGTAGCCCTGACTTTACGGCATATCAGCCCAAAGTTTCCTGGGTAGTCTAAACTTAACTTTAATGCCTTTGTGCATAATGCAACACTCTTACCAGCGCCAAAAGCCCCGGAGAATAACACCCTGGCAGCCGCAGAGTGCACATAATCAGCTTGAGTCTTGTTTATCGGTTCGTAATTAAGCCTGATCGTCCTTGTTTTCGTCTCCGGCATATCCTTTACCTATAGTAAACGTAACATCAGAATCAATTTGACCTTCAATAGGCTGTACTACCTTGCCCTCTGTGCGGTCCAGCAGTATATTAAGGTCATAGGAATTTTTAAGTGCCCGCCTTACCAAATTATGTGCTAGGGCCTCAACAATAGCCTTTTCCTTCACCATCCCCGTAGCTAACAGTTTCTTTAACTCCTCGCTCACATACCTCACATCGGGCGGCCGGCCAGCAGGGTTTCCTGATTGCCCTGGCGTAAATTTCTTTCTACCTTTTGCAAGGTTCGCCAGTGTGTTCGGATGCTTGCCCACAGGATATTTAGATTTCTGTTTCGCCATCTTGTTCCTCAGTGGTAGTTTCCTCTGCCTCTGTTATGCTGTCTCTAGTCCATATAAAGTTATCGTCAAAGTCCATCTTCCTCCTTAATCTTTTCCCAGCACTCAGGATGTACGGGCACTAATTCAACCTTGTCATACTGTTTTCTGTGCCACCAGACGAAATCATCATACTGCCAAATCATCTCTGGGCAGTATCCGCATTTCATCTGGACACCGGCTTGTCGGATTTTGCCTGTGCCTATCATGTTTCACCAGAATATCACCTGTACGAGTTTCGCTATCAATATCCAGACAATGACACCAAGGGCTCGCCCAAAGGCGTAGTAGTGATGCTCCTTCTTGAGCGATTCCAATAGTTCACTGCTAGGCTTGTATCTGGCACGCCAGGGGCAAAGGACTTCGCAAAGCCCTTCCACTAGAGCGTGTACCTCCCCAGGCTTGTTTAGAAACTCCTTAAAGTTAATACCACCTATAAACATCAGATTAAAGCAATAGCCCCTTGCAAAGAATAGAAATCGGTCAGCCTCTTTGTCCACATATACATACCATCACTCTGAGGCTCGAATACCATCGGCTCGCTATCGGGGAAAAGTATCAGGTTATAAGAATGTCCACTTTTATAGTCTATGACATCAGCCACTTGAGTGAGCTGAAAAATCAGGTTCACCATAACCTTGAACAGCATGGCGAACTTATCGCAGTCAAAGAAGTCTCGAACATACTCCAACCTGTCCGTGATATCCCAGGCTACGACATTGGCAAAGTTCTTTCTATTGGTTAGTCTATAATTGCCATCCAGGGGTAGCCTTATAATCTCCAAGCCCATGCCATTAAGCTGTGCTTGAATCCAGGCCGTGTCTCTCTCAGCAATATAGTCTATCTTCGGAGGAGCAGGTCGAGGAACTAATAACTCAAGCTGCCTTATCGTGTTCTCTGCCTCAATAAGTTTAGAGCCGATGTCCTTTAGGTTGCTACTGCACTCAGCAAAGTTTGTTGAACACCGCTCATACTTTAGCTTATAGCCCGAGAGGTCTCCCAGAAAGTCTTGCCAGTTAAACATTTGCAAACTCCATAACTTCCTGATAGCATCCAGATGGTGCTATCCACAAAATTGCGTAACACAATTATCACCGTCAAAAGCATGAAACCTTATATGCGCAAACTCAGGCATCTTAATTGAACACCATCCATCACGACAATTAAGTGGGCATCCTATAACGGTGCAACCAAACCGATATACTTCCTCAATAGGGTCATACGCCAAAAGAGGGATTAGTGCTTTGGCATCTTTGGGTTTAGACATTTTGGCAATCTTACGTATATCCTCTCTGCATTTACCACAGTATAGGTCGCCTGATTCACGCCCACATTTAGCACATATCATTTTGCCTCCCACTTATCTTGATAATAAGGTTCAACCATTCTTCTTCTCTGTAGCTATTGTTGTTGTAAGGAAGGAAGATTGGTTGGACTCGGCTGCTGAGGCTGACAATTATCAATATCATTCTCAATACCAACCACCTTTCCTATTGCTCCCTCCAAGTCATTATAGCCAAGCTCGCCAGTATCCTTAATGTGTAGTGCATCCCAAATTGCTATTGTTTCACTTAATTTCATATTCCCTCCTATTCAGCTTTCTTTTCCTGAATAGTAGCCGCTATTTTGTTGATCAATGCCTCAAGATTACTGGCACTATTGGCTTTGACATGAGTTATCGCCCGCTCCCCGAACCACCAGACAATCGTAGGAATAGCTAATGCCAGGAACCACTCCGGCGCGGTGATACCCTCTATGACGATTTGGGCGATCACGGCAGCGAAGATAATGCTAATTGCCGGTCTTGCTATTGCTCGGATGATTTGAACAACTGGATTCTCCATGGTCCCTCCTTAAATGAAAGAACCACCCAAAAGGGTGGCCTGTCAATGAGCTTGGTTTACTGTCTAGGGCGTATTCCGCCCCGTGTTTTTAAGGGTATCACGGCTTTGAAATATTGTCAACTCCCTCTCCCACATTTACCTTTTGGTAATGTTTCCTCGCCTTTTTCCAGGCACCAAAAGACATCCTTTTCCGCTTAAATCCCTTGACATACATCAGCGCAGCCCGGGCATCCGGGTCCAGATTACTAAACTCTCTTCCTGCCTCAACCTGTGCGACTAACAATTTCCCATGTATGCCTGTTCTTTTAAGCCTAGTCTCTACCTCAGCAAGTATAAGTATTGACTTGGTAAAAGCCCCTTCGGTTTTAATTCTTTTCTGCCCTGCATTGTCATCTACCCTATCAGGGTCTTGTGGCCAGTGCCCAGCTCTTAATGTGTCGGCGTTCGCTAGGATAAAAATAACCTGATAGGGACACCATCTAATCTCTCCATAGTGAAACCAAGTAGGTGGTGCCGTACACTCCCTGTAATCCTTACAATCTCGGCAGGTCATACTAGCTCCATAACTTCCTGACAGCACCGCTTGGCTGCTATCTCACAATACTTCTCCTCTACCTCGATACCTATTGAATAACGGTTTAGCTTCTTGGCACAGTAACAGGTCGTGCCTGAGCCTAGAAAGGGGTCGAGGATGATACCAATACCCTCTCCCGCCTGAACGATACTCCACGCAATAAGTGATTCAGGCTTCTCTGTAGGGTGGCGTTTATTGCCATTACTCGATTCCCTCAAGGCTGAAAAGGACTTTGCAGGCTTATCCATATTAGTCCATGCCAACTCGATATCGGACAGCGTAGGGACTTTCACGAGTTTGTCCCAAACGAGCCAACAACGGGATGGGGGCAGGGCATAGTTATTGCCTCCCCAAATTATGGCGACACGACTAAGGGATACCACCTGCTCTATCAGTCCGCCCTCTACGCAATAGTCCCACCTGCCCATGTCTGAGCGCTTATAAGCAAGTCCCCACGTTCCGCCTTGCATCTTTTCATTCAAGCCATAAGGAGGGTCTGTCAACACCAAATCCACCTTAACATCTAACTGAGGCAATATCTCTCGGCAATCCCCGTGATAGATTGTTACCCACTTGTCTTGATAATAAGGCTTCACCCTTCCCTCCCATGACCATCAACTGAGTAACCGGGTTTCTGCTGCATCAGCTTGTCTATCTCCGCGAGGTCCTCGATTTTCGTCTCGCACTCGATAGCACGGTCACCGCGCTTTGGCGGTGTCCACTTCTTACCCATGAACTTTCTATAAAGCTCGGCCCACTTCTCCCTACTCGATTCAGATAATAAATCTACAAATGTAGCCATCTTCTTAACAAAAAGAGGCGAGTCCCAGGTTTCCCCGGGTAAAACTCGCCTCCAGTTCCTTATGCTGGTCAGCTAGATTAGCTCTTTATCCAATCTTCTCCGTTCCATATCTTTGAGTAGCGTTCCCTCATCACGAAGGCAAGCCAGAGTTGTTCCCAAGTAAGGTCATCTCGCCAGAAAAAGTCATAAGACCAAATTAGGGTATGTTGGGTGAATCTATGAAATAATTCTTGCGTTCCTTCCCCTACCATCTCCTGCAACTGGTCTTGGCGTGGTAGCCAGACAAATCTTTTACTAGTTGGGGATTTTGCATACACATTATTGCCCGATAATTGAAATGAACGATTACCCTCCCATAATGCCTTCGGGGCAAGTCCCTGTATCTCCTCTGCCTTCTCGCATTGCTTAATAAAAGTTTCCGAATTGTCCATCTACGCCTCCTTTACCATTTTATCAAATCTCACTAGCTCTGTGCCAAGTCCATCATTGGTAACGGCGACAACCTTCATAGGCTGCCCATCCACAAACTCAAGTTCCTTAATCCTTGAATGAGGATGATTTTCGCCCCAATTCAAAAGTGCCCATTGTGGCCGAGTAATTCGAACTGTAAGCAACTTACCTTCATTCAATAATTGCATTCGGATGCCCCATATGATAAAATATAATTGTTATGACTATATGTGAAGCTTGTGGCAACAGCATAAAGGGTGGCTATTGCCATCATTGCTCTGCAAAAAGGGGATGGCAAAACAGCAATCGCAAAAGACAGATACAAAATTATTGTATAGATTGTGGTAAGCCAATTGCTGGTCACGCGGTTAGGTGCAATAGTTGTGAACAAAAAAGAAGATGGCGAGTAGGTATATGCAGTATGGAGAAATGCGGAATTGGCAAAAGTGGAAGTGAACATTACAACTGGAGAGGGGGAAGGGGATTGGATTCTCACGGTTATGTTAGGATTAATTACCCTGGCCATCCTAGAGCAGAATACAATAGAGTTCTTGAGCATATTGTAGTTTGGGAAAACGCACATGGCAAACCCCTGCCTAGAGGGTGGGTTATACATCATTTGAACGGCATTAAGACTGACAATAGGATTCGCAACCTTGTTGCTCTGCCAGCCATGAAACATCACCTTGTTTTGGCAGCTAAGGCTAAGCGAATACAAGAGCTTGAAGCAATACTGAATGGCAAGGGGCAGTTGCTTTAGAGCCTTTTGAGCCCTGGTTAGCTTACACTCTATGAGCTTTACGCCTTCAATCATTTCAATAGGGCGAGAATCTCTTGGCAGGCTCTATCATAACCGTTAGCCTCA
>Ga0307433_1001158_pt1 | contig 15484 bp, 16 predicted proteins | sample SalMarWE160210MG_FD_202166 | JGI IMG/M metagenome (GOLD analysis project Ga0307433, IMG submission 202166) | Salt marsh sediment microbial communities from the Plum Island Ecosystem LTER, Massachusetts, United States - WE1603-210 | ecosystem: Environmental > Aquatic > Marine > Intertidal zone >... | reverse complement strand
TCCAACCGTAGGTCTCTTCCCGTGAGCTTCCCTTGAACGTCAACACATCGCTCGAAGCGAGGAATGCCTTCAGTTCGTCGATGCTCATCACGCGTGCGTCTGTCATCATCAAAATCATGACTCCTATATGCCTGTGCGTTGCACGCAGACAGGTGATTCGACACACGTGCTTGCGTTACCAGTGCCATCTCATGCTCATCTCGCACGAGAAACACCCTCTCGTTTCATGCTCATCTTGCGTGAGACAACTCTCTGGCTTGACAAAAATAACTTTTTGTGCTATTAATAACATACTATGAGAACGCTGGAACCCCAGACTTGGGAGCTTGCGAGGGCGGCTTGGCTTTATTACAGGCGTGGAATGCCGCAAGGGGAAATTGCTAAGCAGCTTGGCAAATCAATTATGACAGTGTCAAGAATGCTAAAGGAGGCACGCAAGCGTGGCATTGTCGAGTTCCGGTTAAATATGGCCCATCCAACAAATTCCAAGATGGAGCAGGAACTCAAAGAACAGTTTCCTAATGTAGAGGAGTTCATCGTCTTGGATAATGAATTCTTAGATGAAGGAAGATTCAAAACGTCTTTAGGGAGGTCTGCTGCTTCATATTTTTCGTTCCTTTTGGAGGAAGACATGACGGTGGGAATTGGCGGAGGAGAGACTGTATCGGGTTTAGTTAATGCGCTAGGCGATGGGATAGAGGTTAAGGGACTGGTTGTAGTTCAGCTCTCCGGAATGACCGCGGAGGCAGCCTCACTTGGTAATGAAGCATTTATTACCCAGCAACTATGCATAAAACTTGATGCAGAAGGTTATTTTTGCCCATTCCCTAGCCCGTTCGACACAGGGAATCTCGGTGGTAATACGGATTTGATTGAGAGTATGTGTGAAAAGACGCAATCACGATGGGAAAATATTGATGTTGGTTTAGTTGGAATTGGTCATGTAGGAGAACTAGTAGGTACCTCTAGAATTGGCTACATTACAACTCGGGATTTTAACAAGCTTAGAAAGAAAAACGCTGTTGGTGACATATTGTTACATTTTTTCGATACCAATGGGCAGATTGTAGACGAGGGTTTCGACCGCACTGTTATGAGTATATCCTGGGGACAGTTAAAGAATGTCCGAAAGCTCGTCGCTGTGGCAGGAGGAACATGCAAAGCAGATGCAATTTTGGCCGCTCTCAAATCAGGTTTGATAGATACCTTGATTACGGACTGCTATGCTGCTGTTGGAGTGCTTCGTTGCGCTTCACATACAAAGAGTTCTGAGGGACGCTACTTGTCATGGAGACAAAATAGGGATGTAGAAATGATGCAGTTGCATGGATGACTGCATGACTTTTTTAATGGTGGAGTGTCCATGGAGATTACATGAACGGATTTAATTCTTTCTGTCATTATTTGATATTCGTTCTGCATGATGAAAGACCGAGTATCGTGTTACGGGAGGTGGTGAATATAAGCATTAAGAGCTAAAGAGGAAAGTGTAATGCGCAGTACAAGTGTACGAAAAGGAGGTTGATTCAAATGCGTAAAGGTGTTAGACTATGGATGCTTTTGGGGATACTTATGTGTGCCTTAGGGATTGTTTCGGTATCGGTCTTGGGGGAATCTTCCCAGGTGCCGGATGCGGAGGAAGCCAATATAAATTGGAGGCAGTTCGAAGGTGAAACGATTATGCTGATACTGAACCTCCATCCATGGCAAGAAAGCATTGAACCTCTAATCCCCGAGTTCGAGAGTCTTACAGGAATAACCGTAGAAGTACATGCATATCCAGAAGCTACTGGATATTATACGAAATTACGCACGGGATTGGCTGCTGGCAGTCTTAAGGAAGATGTCCTAATGACCTCGCCTTACGACGGGCCTAACTACATTGATAAAGGATGGATTGCCGACCTTCAACCATACTATGATAATAGCCAACTAACCGACCAGGAATGGTTTGATTGGGAGGATTTCTACGAATCAGCAAAAGAAGGGTGCACACGTGGCTACTTCAATCAGATACCAATCATCGGGGACTGCCAAGTCTTGATCTATAGAAAGGACATATTTGAACAGCTTGGGATAGAGGTGCCTGAAACCCTCAAAGAAGTAGAGAGTGCATCCAAAACAATCCGCGAAGAAACACCGTACTATGGGGTTACTATGCGCGGTGGCCAATATCTCTTCTGGCCGCTTGGAGGTTACATTTGGTCATTTGGAGGGACATACTTCGATGAAGAATTCAATCCCACCTTAGATAGTCCGGAAACTATTACCGCTGTACAGCTTTATGTAGATACGCTCAAATACTCACCACCAGGGAGCGTTAACTATGACTGGGATGAGATCAATACAGCTCTATTGAGCGGCGCAGCTGCCATGTTCCTCGATTCCTCCGTTATGTGGCCGCGAGTCTTGAATCCGGAGTTGTCTGTGGTTGCTGGCAAGGTGGGTGTCGCTCCTTTCCCCAGCGGAGCAGTCAAAAGAGGGGGGAATACCGATTTTTGGTCCATTGGCATTAGTAGCTTCTCAGAAAAGAAAGAAGCAGCATGGCTTTTTCTGCAATGGGCTACTTGCAAGGCAACGCAAATGGAACTAGCCAAGAAGGGTATTTATCCTCCCCGTGGTTCTTTGGCAGAAAGTTCCATTTTGGTCGAGGCACTTGGAGAGGACTATGTAAATGCTGTTTCTACTTCGCTTCAGGATGCTGGAGCGTTCAAAGTCTCGACGGATTTCTGGGAATGGATGAACGTGGTGACGACCGCTGTTCAAAAAGCGATACTAGGAACTCCTGTCGAGGAAGCCCTAAACACGGCCCAGCAAGAACTAGAGCGGCTTGTAGCAGAGTGGAGGGAGGAGGAGTAATGAGGAGAAAGCCGGCGTATTAGTGTGTTCGACGGGGGCTTTGCGGCCCCCTTCGAATTTGCGATTACACCAATCCAGTTTGCTGTTGTGAGGATAGCTTCACAATGTGACCGATGAGAAGAGCAAGATTCAAGCCTTGGATCGTACTCAACCCAGTCTGTCGATGAAGAAAGGACGGTGTCGCACGATGACAGATGCTTACAAACGGGTCGTACCTCTCTGTTTGCTGCACGCAGTTTCCTGGAAGGGGCGCTGCTTGGGAAATGTCATCGCCGGTATCGCCATCAGGAATTTGAAGTTTCTGCCCAGACTGAACCGGGAGTTTCCCAAGGATCTTGACCTGTGCCTCATCCTGGACAACTATGGAACGCACAAGTACCCTGAGGTGAAGAAGTGGCTGAAGAACAATTCTCGGCTCAAGCTCCACTTTACGCCAACGGGGCCATCCCGGCTGAACCTGGTGGAGCGCTGGTTTGGCGAACTGACCGAGAAGCGAATACGCGTTGTGGGGTATTCCACAGTGTGCCTGAATTTATTGATACCATCTATCAGCACCTTGATGGCTACAACGAGAATCCAAGATCCTTTGTCTGGACAGCCAAGACCGATGACATTCTGAAGAAGGTGTCTAAATGCAAGGCTATACTAGAAACACTACACTAGACTGATGAAACTCATTAAGTTGATTAGCAGAAAGATCAATGAGAAGACCGCCTTGCCGTATTTCTTGACTGTACCAACAGCGGTTATTTTGTTTGCTTTGTTCATCTACCCACTCGTTTATCTATTGGTTTTGGTTTTCGGTTCTCATTCCTTTCCATACGTCCATTTGGATGCTTTTACGTACTTGAATCGGCCGGTGTTTTGGTACACCGTTAGAATTACTGTTATTTACTTTGCAGGCACTCTTGCCGGGACAGTAATCATCGGTTTCTTGTGTGCATACTTGCTAAACAGAATCAACAAAGGGAGCTTGGTTTTCAATATAATCTTCATTCTGCCTCTTGCAATGGCGCCCATTGCGGCGGCAAGGAACTGGTGCATGATATTAAATACTCTATATGGGATACTAAATTATATTATCGGATTCTTAGGTATTCCTCCTCAAGAATGGCTAACTAGTATACACCTAGCTGTCTTTAGTGTAATTACCGTTACCGTTTGGCGATGGACGCCTCTTGCCATCCTGATTCTCTATGCTGGACTGAAAAAACTGCCGCGAGCGCCTGTGGAAGCTGCCGCTCTCGATGGGGCAAGTGAATGGCAGATCCTAAGATATGTGACCTTGCCTCTTCTAAAGCCGGTTCTTGTTGTCGCGATGCTGCTTGAGTCTATAATATGCTTTAAGGAATTCGATGTTATTTATGGACTCACAAAGGGTGGTCCTGCTGAAATGACTAAAACGCTCGTTGTAAGAGCGTTTATAGACGGCTATGAGTTTATGAATCTAGAGAATGCAGCAGTGATAGGGGTGATGTTGTTAATAGCTGGTCTCGTCATAGCAAAGCTCGGTCATAAGATCCTAACTCAACAATCTTAAGGAGGAAGGCCGTAAATGAAGCATAACGTAATGAAACTCATCGAATATACTACAATAACCATAATTGCTCTGTGCTTCTTAGGCCCCGTGATTTGGATGTTCATGCAATCTTTGAAAACCCCTATCGACTCGATATCAATCCCGCCGAAGATCTTCTTCTCCCCCACGTTCAGGAATTACTCGAGTGTGCTTAGCAATCCAGCATTCTTTAGCAGCTTGAAGAATAGCCTCATCATCGCAGCGGTCTCCGCCACTCTTACAGCAATAATTGGCACTCCGTTTGGTTACGCTCTAGCTCGATTTCGCTTTAAAGGCTCTAAACACCTTGGTTTCTTCATCCTTTCAACAATGATATTACCACCCATCGTCATACTTATTCCTCTTAGCAGGATTTACAGCGCTCTCCACATTCTGGATACCATGTTGGGGTTGGTTTTTGTGCATATATTGATGAATCTTGCATTGGTAGTGTGGGTAATGAGGTCGTTCTTCGTGGGGATTCCGATAAGCATTGAAGAAGCGGCGCGAATTGATGGCTGTACGCATCTACAGGCGTTTTATAAAGTGGTGTTGCCGTTAGCTTCTCCTGGTTTAGCTGCAGTCACTATACTTAGTTTCATTTTTTCATGGAATGACCTGATATATGCTTTAGTCTTGACATCTTCGGAAATCTGCACTATCCCCATTTTTGTTTCGACGGAATTCATCGGGTTTCTGTCTGTTCGCTGGGGTGAGCTTTCAGCAGCTAGCGTTTTGATAGTTTTACCAGTTATCATTTTGCTTGTGCTTGTAAGAAAACATCTAACTCGGGGGCTTTCATTCGGAGCTGTAAAATGATGGACATAAGTGAGGTCTAAGTTGAATTCACGCGAAAGAATGGTTGCAGCTTTACACGGCAAACAACCTGATTGCGTGCCTTATTTTGAGGCCGCTATTGATGCTAACATAATCAAGGAGTTCGGAGGTAAGGATTTTACCTATGCGGATTTCGTTGAAACACTGGATCTAGATGGAGTATTGGCAACTATTGACTTTGATGTTACAGGCATGGGAAAGAATACTATAAAGGATGAATGGGGAATTATAAGGAAATATGGAGAAGGGGGTGATTATCCAGTAGCGATCGGCGGTGCTTATGCACGCATCAAATCGTCGAAAGACTTGAAGACTTATAGAGCACCTGATCTGGAAAAGCAAGGAAGATTTAAGACTCTAAAACAGATGGTGAATCGATTCAAAGAGAGAAAATTGGTAGTCATTAAGCTCCATGATGTATGGTCTATACCCAGGGATTTATTGGGTTATGAGAGATTATTGATATCAGTCATAAAGAACAGAGAACTAGTCTATGATGTCGTTAGATTTAGCGTGGATTACCATAAACGAGCAGCTGAAATGGCTGCTGAAATTGGAGCTGACGCGATAATCACTACGGATGATATCGCCAGCAATGAGCGGCTTATAATATCACCGGAGACTTGGACCGATGTCTTTTGGCCTAGCTTTAAGGAACTATTTGAGTATTTTAAGAGCCTAGGGCTATATACAATTAAACACACTGATGGCAATATAATGTCCATTATAGATCAATTAGTCTCCTGTGTGGATTGCATTAACCCCATTGATCAAATGGCAGGAATGAGGCTGAAGGAAGTGAAAGAGAAATACGGTGGCAGCGTTGCGTTAATGGGGAATGTAGATTGTGTGCACATTTTGGTTGACGGCGGGAGAGAGGAGATTGCGGAAGAGGTCAAGAGATGTATCAGAGAAGGGGGGGGGCAAGGAGGGTATATATTGGCATCGAGTAACAGTATTCATAAGGGTATACCTCTGGCAAATTACCTTGCAATGTTAGACACATGGAAACGAATGAGGAAGTACCCTCTAAAGGCTGAGACTCAAGACTACATAGCCTGATAGGCTTCGTGAGAACATCATATAGAGGAGGTAAGCGTATGTTGGGAAATGGCGGCAAGCTTTTGCAGACGGAATCGACGAATGCCGTAATTGTGGCGATGGACCACGGGGTGCTTCTAGGAGCGAAAGAGGGGTTTGTCAACCCAAGAGCAACGCTGGATCGAGTTCTCAATGGTAAGCCCGACGGCGTATTGGTGGGTGCGAGCTTTGCGGAGCTTTTCCAAGACGAACTTCGAAGTGTACCCAAACTCACGATCACAATAGCAGGCGATCTGTTAGTGAGTTCCGTGATACCGGGAGAGTATGGTAGCTTGGAGCATCAGTTTCAGTTGCATCAGGTATCAGAATTGGCTGAGTTGAGAGCCGATGCTATTAAACTGCTGTTGATCTTTGGGAAGGAAGATGGCTCTATCTTGGCGAACAACATGCGATACATAGCACACGTTGTGGAAGAAGCCCGGCATTACGACATTCCAGTTGTTGTAGAGCCGCTGCTCCAAGGAACAAGAATTGACGAGTCTCAGCAACTTGACCCAACGCTAATCCAGCATGCCTGCCGCATTGCCTTCGAGTTGGGGGCCAATGTACTGAAAGCTCCGTATCCGGGAGACCAGAAGGCTTTCTCGAGAATCGTTGAAAACAGTCCTATACCCATTTTGATCTTGGGAGGTCCAAAGACGAAAACCGTGCGCGATCTGCTAAGAATGGTGAAGGAAGCAACAGATGCTGGAGGTAAAGGGGTGTTTTTCGGGAGAAATATCTGGGGGTACCCGCATCCTGACGAAATGATAAGCGCAATCAAGGCTATCGTGCATCACAACTCCTCAGTAGATGAAGCAATGATGATGCTTTCTGAGCATAATGGTGACCACAAAGCTCTTGGTTGCTAGAGGCCAACGAAAAGGAAAAATGATAGGCAATGTGTTAATGAAGCGAGTTGTGTTGCTCGTCATGGATTAGGGGGGGGCTAAGATAGTGAAGCATGTTGACGTATCTACAATGAGTATTCCTGAGATAGTGGATAGAATACTAGAACTGGAAGCCAGTGCGGGGAATAGGAAAAGTATGGATCTCTGGCGTTGGGAGAGGCCACTGCCAGTTCCTCACTTTCATGGTGTGCCTCGGCCGGGTACGTTAGCTTTCACTGTAGGTATCGAAATGCCGATGTGGGCGGAACTGTTGGGCTTTGATCTTATGGCATTCTATAATATACCGGAGGTTTATTATGAAGATACGCTAAAAATCAAATTGTACCGATATCTTTATATAAAAGATGACACTCCATTAACAAAAGATATAGTCATCTGGCCTGGCGCTGGCTTTGAAGAAAGCATATTTGGCCTAGAACAAGTTTACACGCCGGATGCAGATCCCTGGGTTGGCAAAAGTACACTCTTGGAGAAACGGTCAGATCTGCTTACTATGGAAAAACCTGATTTCTATGAATCCGGATATATGCCCCAACTACACTCTTTTTATGATTCTATAGGTAAAATGGCGAGACAACATGGCATGAATGTGGTTTTCCCGTTTTGGCAAAAGGGACCTTTCGGAATTGCTCTTCGACTGCGCGGGGTTACTAATCTATTCATGGATATGATTACAGCTCCTTCGTTCGTTAGAGACCTCATGGATTTCCTAAGCTTTTCGAGGCAGGAATGGACGAAAGAGAGGGCAAATTTCTTGGGGACCACGATTGAGAAAGGAGATCTGATCAACGATGATGTTGATAGCACAATGATTTCCCCTGAGTTCTATGAACAGTTTATCCTTCCATATGAAAAGCAGCTTTCGAGTTTTCATGGGGGTATTAGGTATTGGCATAGTTGCGCTAACGTAAGCAGCTTTTATGGTCTAATATGCAACATTGACAACATTGGCCTTCTCGACGTGGGCCCTTGGTCAGATGTAAAGCAGGCTCTTCAGGCTACACAAGGGATTATACCGTTAGAGATTCGGTTGCACCCCAAGAAAGTCAACATATATACCGCAACAGATGAGAGTATCAGGAATGCCGTGAATTATCACATCAAATGCTGCAAAGAGTTCGATGGCGATTTTTGTATGCGTGTTGGTGGGTTAAGCCAATTCAGTGGTCTAGCTCAGAGTATCAATAGCATAAAGAGATTCTTGGCGATAGCTCGGGGCAGTGCGAACACTGTGGGTCTAAATCCTTAAAGCAAGGGATTGATCTAGATTATAGAGAGGAGGTTGGAATTGAAAGCAGCAATTTTGAAAGCACCAGGGGAGAAGATTTCAATTGAGGATATACAGAAGCCCAGTTTGCAGGGAAAGGACGTGTTACTGAGAACGGAATTTGCCGGCGTATGTACAACGGATCTGAAGATCATTACCGGAGCGAAGAATGTTTCCTATTTGACATTTCCGGTCACCTTGGGACATGAATTCGTCGGCGAGGTAGTCGATATTGGTCCTAAACATACGCGATTCAACAAAGGAGACTACATTGTCCCCTTTCCGGCGATCTTTTGCGGAGAATGTGAACAATGTCTATCAGGAGAACACAGACTCTGTCAAGGGCATATTGAGGCGTTAGGTTACAACTACCCAGGAGGGTTTGCTGAGTATGTAAGGTTGCCCGGTCACATGTTTGACAGCAATCGTTCTCGTGTTGTCAGGATTGACGAGGGAATTTCGCACAAACTGGCAAGTGTGTTAGAGCCGATTAGCTGTTGTTTCCACGGGATTGAGCAATCCCAAGTCAAAATGGGCGATACAGTTTTAATTCTGGGATTGGGATTTATGGGTTTGGTTATGGCTCAGGTAGCGCGGTTGTATGGAGCCTCCAGAGTTATCGGAAGTGACCCTCTTGTTAGCCGCCGTAAGCTGGCGAGTGATGTAGGAGCTGATGTTGTGCTTTCCCCTTTTGAGGATGATTATAGGGAACAAGTCTTGGCAGCGACGGACGGAAAGGGGGCTGATGTGGTTATTGCAGCACTGGCGTTGCCAAGCGTTTTTGAGGATGGGTTGAGATTTGTTAAAGCTGGAGGCACACTGAATTTATTTGGCGGTTCAGCGGCAGGGTCTGTGATGAGCGTGGACCCTAATATAATACATTATAAAGAAGTTGCGATCGTTGGTACAGCAGGCTACCGATATCAAGATGTATCGGGGATCCTGAATATCCTAGAGGATGGACAGCTCCAAATTGAACAGCTAATAACGAATATATACCCATTGGACGAGATTAATGTCGCGTTGGAAGCGAATTTAGAGAATAGCGAAGTAAAAACCCTTATCAAGTTTGCTTGAAGCCGATTGAATCACCTAGTAGAGCAATAGGAGTAGCGAGATGAGATTTATACTAGGAATAGATGTTGGCTCACAGGGAGCAAAAGGGGTTTTGATGACTGAGGATTTAGAGATCGCTGCGCATTGTTACGTAGAGCACGATGTATCAGTTCCCAAACCCGGTTGGGTCGAGCAAGATGGTGAGTCAATTTGGTGGGGGGCAGTCTTGGAAGTTGTCAGAAGGCTCTTCCAAGGGATTTCTATTTCCCGGGATGACGTCTGCTGCATAGGATGTAGTGCCGTTTCGTCATGCGTCTTGGCTGTAGATCGTAATGATAGAGCGCTGCACCCTGCAATACTCTATAACGACACACGTGCGGGCGATAGCTTTCAACAAGAGGTAACAGATATTGTAGCGGCAAACTCCTGTATCGCTATGCGAAATCCACTGTCCAGCCAGTCGATAGCCCCGAAAATCCTCTGGTTGAAGCATCATAGACCGGATATTCTGTACAATATGGATAAACTCTTTACTGCAACGAGCTACATTGTCTATCGGCTTACAGGAAATTTCATTCTCGATTACCCTCAGGCTGCTTTATATGAGCCCTTGTACAACTATGATGAGAGGGATTGGGATGAAAAGGCAAGCCAGGCTTTCGGCATAACTAGGAAGCAGCTACCAAGGTTAGGTAATCCAACAGAGATTGCAGGCACAGTTACCAAGGAGGCTGCTCAACAAACTGGACTACCTGTGGGGCTACCTGTAATTGTTTCCACAAGCGATGGACTATCCGAGATGATAAGTGTCACAGGGTCTGCGGATAACCTCTTGACGTTAATCTATGGTTCTGCAGGAGCGATGGGGACAGCTTCCCATGAAGCGCCGGTAATGAGGAGTCTTTCAGTAGTTCCACATCCCCTTCGTTCGGATCGGCACATGATATTGGCATCAACGGCGACCGCTGCTATATTGACAAACTGGTTTCTAAAGAACTTTGGATGGCGTGAAAAACAACAGGCTGCGAAAAGGGCAGTCAATCCTTATGAACTTTTATCACAGAAAGCTGAGAATATACCCCCAGGATCGAATGGGTTGATATTATTGCCGTACTTCAGCGGTGAACGCACTCCTATTAACGATTTACAAGCTAGAGGCGTACTATTTGGGCTTACGCTTTATCACACTAAAGCGCATATATATAGGGCACTGCTCGAGGGCGTGGCTTACAGTTTTAGACACAACCTAGACATCATAAAAACTTATACACGGAATGTCGCTGATCTAATTGCATGCGGAGGAGGTACGAAAAGCAGGCTTTGGGTTCAGATTGTGAGCGATGTAACAGGCGAGGATCAAGTCGTCCCTATGATGTCAACTGGAGCTGAAATTGGAGCAGCGTACTTATGTGGGATAGCAACAGGGCTTATAAAAAATCTCGACACCCTAGGACTGCATGCGTTGAGAAGAGCTAGAAAGGTTGAGGCAAGAGAGGAATTTCACCAGCTTTATACATCTTATTACAGTATTTATCGAGAATTGTATTCTAACACGCGATCTAATATGCACCGGCTAGCCGAAGTAAATGAGGAAGTTCAACAAACTATGAGTAAGTTATCTAAAATGTATTTTAATAAAGATGATAATTGACAATATTGCAGTTTTTCATGTCCGACTACCGCTCGCCAGCTGCTTTGAAATAAGCTCTGGGCGGATACACGAGATTGACACACTTCTAGTTCGACTTGAGAGCGGCGGAGAAATTGGATGGGGGGAGGCCCCTCCCTGGGCTGTCCCCATTTATGGTTCAGAGACGGCGCAAACAGCATTTTACATGGTTACAGAGGTCTTTGCTCCTGCAGTGCTTGGGAAGACTTTCTCCTGTGCCGCGGAACTAGATAGGATTCTGAATCAGTTCAAGGGAAATCAGTTCGCCAAGGCTGCGCTAGAGACGTCCTTCTGGACCTTGTCAGCAAAGGTTGAAGGAATTCCCCTTTTTCGCAAGCTCGGCGGTCAGTCAAAGGAAGTCATTTGTGGAAATAGCTTGGGTATTAGGGATACAGTATCAGAGCTCCTTTCGGACATCGCAAGGTCATTGGACGAAGGTTATCAGCGCATCAAGATAAAGGTATGTCCAGGCTGGGATATTGCAGTGCTAGAAAAGGTCAGGAATCGTTTCCCCAACATCGATCTTCAAGTAGATGCTAATGCAGCTTACACGATCAAAGAGCTTAAACACCTGAAGGAGTTCGATCGCTATAACCTTATACAAATTGAACAACCCCTGGGAGATCATGACCTCGTGTATCACGCCCAGTTGCAGAAAGAGATCAAGGCTCCCATATGCCTGGATGAGAGTATCAAAACGCCTGAGGATGCGAGACTTGCCTTAGAATTGGGGAGTTGTAAGATTATTAATATCAAGATTTCGCGTGTTGGAGGCCTATACAACGCTATTCAGATCCATAATATATGCGAGGAGCATGGCATAGCATGTTGGGTCGGTGGCATGCTAGAATCAGCAGTCGGTGAGGCAATTGCTATCCATTTTGCCACTCTGCCCAACATATCCCTTCCATCCGATATTTTTCCTTCTAGCCGTTTCTATAAAGACGATATAACAGCAAACCCGCTGGAAATGAGCTCAAGCGCGACGTTCTCGCCAGAGTCTGTTTCCTGCAGCGATTTCGAACCGGATGGGCATAAACTTGGCAAGTACACCATCCAGGCTAAGACGATAAGCCGTTGAGAGCAAAAGGGGTGTTCAATTGAAGTTATCGTTGTCGAATCGCGTGCCTACGTCTGAACTAGCAACACACACGATGATCTATCGCGAGTTCAATGACGTAAACGCAGTCATTCATGCGCATGCTCCCTTTATCACAGCAGTAACAGTGGTCGAAGATGCTTTGCCGGCTCTCAACTACGAGTTGCTGTACTTTGTCGGACGAACCGTTCCCGTCATCCCGTTTGTCATGCCCGGGACCGAGGAGATGGCTCGCGACGTCACTGGTGCGCTCAAGGAATCAAGAGCCATGGTCATTCGCAATCATGGTCTGTTTGCGGTCGGTGAAGATCTTGCCAGCACGCTCGTTCGAGCTGTTGTTGTCGAGGATGCAGCACGACTCTACTGTTACGCGCGGTCTATCGGTGAACCGAAGCTGCTGCCGGGTAGCGTCAAGAGGCCAGTCTAGGTCAATCACAGAAGACGACAAGGAGGACGCGGTGTTTGGCAGTTGGGGACGAATCCTAACAGTGGATCTTACAGCGGGCACGACGGTAACAGAGGAACTCTCTCTTGAGCAGTGCCGGAGAACCATCGGAGGATCGGCGCTTGCTGCAGAGTTGATTTATGATCGGGTGTCGGATGGGACCGATCCATTCTCTCCGAACAACGGCTTGGTCTTCGCGACCGGCCCGTTCCAAGCGTCTCGTTTTCCCGGGAGCGCCAAATGGGTCGCAAGTACGAAGTCACCTCTGACGGGATCCTTCTTTGTCAGTGCTGCCGGAGGTCGGTTCGGGCATGCCCTCAAGGGAACGGGTTTCGATGCGGTCTTCATCACGGGGCAATCGGACGATCCGGTCCTCCTTGTCATAAACAACGGGACAACCAGGATACAGGATGCTCGTGATCTCTGGGGGATGGAAACATACGATGCAATCGAAAGAATCAAACATGACTACCCAGCGCGAGGACAGAGCGCTGTCACCATCGGTCCGGCAGGTGAAAGGCAGGTTGCCATTGCCTGCCTGGTGGCTGATGGGTACAGCTTTGCCGGGCGTGGCGGCCTCGGCGCAGTCATGGGGTCGAAGCGTCTGAAAGGCGTCGTTGCCCTCGGCGGAGCGCTTCCTGAAGTTGCCGATTCGGAATGCCTTGCGGCTCTGACGCGCGAGTGCTCTCTGCAGCTTCATGAAGTGACAAAGGAAACCTACGGGAAACACGGAACAGCGAACGACGTTGTCTTTTGCGAGTCTGTGGGAGATCTTCCTATCAAGTACTGGGCCGGCTACGAATGGGCTTCGGGCGCTCGGAATCTCGGAGCTCCACGGTATACGGAACTGCTCAATGCGAAGCGCCATCCCTGTACTGCCTGCCCCATTGGCTGCCATCGCCGCGTTTCCTTCAACACCAGCGACGGAGGGTCGTTTGAGGGCCCCGGCCCAGAATATGAATCTCTTGGACTTCTTGGCAGTGCGTGCCTTGTTGATGACCTTGAGGCTGTTGTTCTGGCCAACGACCGCTGCAATCGCCTGGGAATCGACACGATCTCCGCGGGATCGTTCGTTGCGTTTTCCATGGAATGTCGCGAACGCGGGCTTCTCAGCGATAGCCAATGCGACGGGCTTTCACTCCGTTGGAGCGATCGCCTATCGCTCCTTGGACTAATCGAGCTGATAGGAGAGCGGCGTGGGATTGGCGCCATTTTCGCTGACGGCATTGTGCCCGCGGCCAAGGAACTTGGTGAAGAAGCCGTTTCCCTGGCAATGCACGTGAAAGGCGTAGATCTCCCCGCCCATGATCCTCGCTGCTACTACAGTCTCGCGTTGAACTACGCAACCAGCCCGCAGGGAGCGAGCCATCTGAGAGGTTTTCCGCATTGCGGTGAGCTGGGCATGCTTATCCCTGAGGCAGGGTACGATCAGCCGACAGAGAAGTTCTCCATGGAAGGAAAGGCTGCCGTAGTACGCTTATTCCAGGACTACGCGGTGTTGCTCGACTCCTTAGTTGATTGCTGCTTCATGCAAATCAACGGACTGTCATTGAGCAAGACGGTTGACGTGCTTCATGCAATCACTGGATGGGATCTCGATGCGGCCGCTCTCCTGAGAGTTGGCGAACGTGGTTTCAACCTTCAGCGTATGCTCAATCTGCGTGACGGCCTCGATCACACGAGTGATTGCCTTCCACCACGAGCACTTGAGCCATCCCTTGGCGGGCCTCGGGCGGGCAAGGCGGCTACCGGATTTGACACTGCTTTGCTTGGGTACTACAGACTGCGAGGTTGGACCGACGATGGCAGACCGACAAGGGCGACGCTTCGCTCGCTAGATCTTCCCATCAAGGGGAACCAGTCTCCAGCGTCACCATGGTTCTAAAGAACCCATCCATTCTGATCGATCCTGCCGATTCAACCATCGATGTGGACGTCGAGATCCCGAGCGGGACTCCGTTGGCGTCGATATCGATAGAGAATCTGGTCGGCGATCTTGCACCGAGCCTCACCTTGTCAGCGCTCGACGGAGAGACGGTTTCTCTGTATTCGTACCATGGTAAGGTCGTCATCCTATACTTCTACTTCTGGGACAGTGGTGGCTGGACTACTGCATGTCCCACGTGTGCGAGCTCTGGAAGGATCACGAGGACGTCGGGGTCGTTCTCCTCGTGGTCAGTCTTGACCGGGACGAGGCGGAGTTGATGTCGATCATCGAGTCAATCTCGTGTCCGGGGTTCCTGTCGCTGTCCGAGACCTACACCGCCGCGTCGAACTCCGCTCGACACTACGAGGATGGTGGACTTCCGTGGCAGACCTTCGTTATTGACCGCGATGGGATCATCTACTTCGCCAATCACCTGGGCCGAGATCAGCGCCAGTAAGCTTGCTGCCTAGGCTGTAGGCTTTGTGCCCCGCAAACTCCTATTTACCCACCTTTGGCGTTGCTCTGAACCACACCTCTAGCAGAGGCGATGATAGGGCGGAGGTTGCTTGCTACCAGGATACGGTCATCGAGATCTTCCATTCGGAGAACCCGGTGGTATCGATGATCACCGTGCTCGTTGCGGAGAAGGCCTTCCCGAGGTTGAGAGTTACTCCCATCTCGCTCTTCCCCCAGTCGAACAACAGCCCCGTGGAGGTGGAAAAGAAGGTGGAGACCGAGAAGGTGAAACTTCCTCCCATCCCTAGGACCGGAGTCTC
>Ga0307433_1001154_pt1 | contig 15492 bp, 11 predicted proteins | sample SalMarWE160210MG_FD_202166 | JGI IMG/M metagenome (GOLD analysis project Ga0307433, IMG submission 202166) | Salt marsh sediment microbial communities from the Plum Island Ecosystem LTER, Massachusetts, United States - WE1603-210 | ecosystem: Environmental > Aquatic > Marine > Intertidal zone >... | reverse complement strand
CTGCCAATCCAGTACTTCCATCTGCGACATAAGCATAATCCCCACGTATATAAACGTCATAGGCATAATCACTCGTAGGTTCATGTACAGGCAGTCCTGGATTAGTGGGATTTGATATATCGATCACTGCCAATCCAGCACTTCCATCTGCGACATATGCATAATCCCCACTCACATAAAGTCCATTAGCGAAATCATCCATAGGTTTATATATCGGAGATCCTGGGTTAGTAGGGTTAGAGATATCGATCACAGCCAATCCAACACTTCCAACACCCATATAAGCATAGTCCCCACTTACATAAATTCCAAAAGCATTTCCATCCGTGACCTCATATATCGGAGAACCTGGGTTAGTAGGATCAGAGATATCAATCACCACCAATCCTCCGTATAAGCTTCCATCAGCAATATATGCGTAATCTCCAGAAATAAATATGTCCCATCCATCTCCAGAAAAGTCTCTACTATAAACATTAGAATTTCTAAGATAATCATTATCAAGATTCTCCATATTATCATCTACATAATTGTAAAATCCTAAATCCATTTCAAGAAAATTGATAACTATGGGGAGAATGAATAGTACTGATATAATTAATAGAATTCTTTTCGATTTCAATTTTTTATTTTTTGTATATTTATACATTTTCAACTCATTTTTTCATTATAGATTGTTTTTAGGCATCATCATGAAGATGCTTTAGTAAGAATTCAAGTTTTCTTACTTATATGATTAGAGTTTCAATAATTTCATGAAAGTTTCAGTAGGTGATGAGATTTTTAAGTAAAAATGTAGTAATATGGAGAAAAATAGTGAACTGTGATTTTATTTACAACTAAATTTAGATTAAAAAAAAAGGAAGTAATGATTACTTAGAATGTGTTATAACCTTACATATATGATTATAGCTCTAATAGTTTCATAAAAGTTCCATAACTATGTGAAAATTCCAACAGAAACTATAAATAAAGCATTAATTGATATATAATTTAATAGATCTCAATTTTGTGATGTTATGTCAACAGAAAATATAAATTATCCTCCAACAAATATTTATGATCCTTCGAGTGAAAAAAGTCCGGATTATGATCATCTTATTTTATGGATGTTGAACAACAATGAGAGTTGCTCATGGGCTGATTTTAATGAAAATCCAATTAAAATCCCTGGAGGAACATTATCAAGACATTTAAAAAGGTTAATAACTTTAGATTACGTCAATAAAATTTCAAGAGGGTTATACAAGATCACTCCAGAGGGCAAGAAGAAATATAACGACCTTTCTAGTGCAAAAAAGAAGGTTCGAACGCTAAATTATCCTCCACGAGTGATATTAAAAAGTGGACGTAATTATGATCATTGGATACTTTGGATGGTGTATAACAATCAATATTGCAAAAGAAGCGATTTCTTTCAAATTCCACTCTCTATTAATCAATCATCTTTATCAAAAAGTCTGAATAATTTAATTAAAAAAGGATTTATAATAAAACAAGACACTAAATATATAATTACCCCTTCAGGAAAAAATGAATATTCTAAAATGCTGGAGAACTACGATTTAGACCGACAGACAATCTTAGATGAAGAAACTAAGCGAATGCGGGAGATGACGGATAATATACTAGCTTTTTTCAATAAATACCGTATCGACGATAAACAAATTCAAATACAGTTTCTTAAAATGTTGTTGGAATTTAGTTACGATAAAGTAAAACCCTTGTTGAAAAATGAAGAAAGTTTTCATAAGATATTACTCTATTTCGCAATGAATAATCCTAATCGATATCTTGAACATATATCCCGAGAAGAATTTTCAAAACTTTATAAAATTAAGCTAACTACTTTGGATTATTATCTAACGGAAATCTGTGAGGGAAAGATTTATCCTGTTCGATTTTTTGAGTTAAAAAGCCCTTCTGGAAAGGTTTATTATCTTCAGACAGGTGAAAAGTTAGAAAAAATGTTGAGGATTATAACCCAAGAGCACATTGCTAATTTTACCTACATAAATGAATTACAATCATTTAAAAAGGATCATATAGCTAAAAACATTATTGATGAGGTCGTACAAGCAATAATAGATGAATCTTGCGGAACAATAATTCATAATGATTTTGAAGAAGCGCTACGAGAATTACTTCCAAGCTATATACAATATCTTACATATAAGATAGAAAGTGAAAAAGAAATAAAAGATTCATATGATAAGATAGAACAGATTATATGGCAGAATATTGCAGAAGTTTTTGAACAAGAAGCTCCCCACGAACTCCGAGATCAATATGAGGAAAAAATCGATGAGATCGATAGAGCTCTTGAATCAGAGCCTTTGAATTATGATTTATATAATATGAAACTAAGTACTCTAATTTATTTTAATCAATATAATTTGGTATTGAGTTTATTAGAAGAGATTTTGGACATATTCCCCGATAAAGAAATCGATCTACAGATGAAAAAGGCATCCATATTAAAGAAAATGAAGAATCTAGAAGCGGGGTTAGAGATAATTGAAGATTTAGTTAGGAGATTTCCTGAAAATAATCAACTTAAGAACTATAAGGCACATTGGCTTAAATGTATAGATAAAAAAGAGGATGCCATTAAAATCATTGAAAATTTAATCGAAATTGAGCCAGAAAATGCATTTAATTTCGATAGTTATGGAGAAATTTTGATGTATTTTGAAGATTATTCAGGAGCTATTAAAAAATTCTTAAAAGTTCTTGTTTTAGGGCAAAATGAATGGTATATCTATCAAACATACATCAAACTGGGAATATGTTACCATACAGTGGGAAATCAAGATTTGGCATTAACTAATTTTAATAAAGGTAAAGAACTACTTGAATATGTTAAAGACGAGTATACTAACCAAAAATGGTCTGTTATTATAGAGCTTTTTCTTGGAGAAATAGAATAATATGAAGTAATTTGTTTATGGATTAAGATATTTTTTATACTATAAAGACTAATATTGATATAATCTAATTTCTATTAAAAACAGATTAGTTTGAGACTCAGAGTAAAAATTAATAATTTAAGAGAGAAAATATTCAATAATATCATTAATTATAGGATGGTAAGAATCTTTACTTCAACGGTCATTATTATCTATATACCTCTAATAATTATCGGTATTATTGTAGCTGCACTATCAGATCCTGACGGTTATTCGATTCTGACAAATTGGATTAGCGATCTGGGAGGTAGTCCTCATACACCTGCTCCATATTTGTATGATATTGCTTGTATTGTGGCAGGGACATTTACAATTCCATTTACATTTTATATGGAAAATCTTTTAGCTCCTTTACCAAAGAGAAAAGGGCCTCAGATTCACTTTTCTCGTATGAGATATCGATTAGTGAGTTCCGCGTTCCTTTTCAATTTAATTGGAAGTGTAGGCTATATTGGGGTTGGCATTTTTAGTGAAAATCGTAATTATTATAATCTTCATACCATTACATCAAGCTTAGCTTTTGGCGGCTTTACTTTAGGAGCATTTTTCATGGGGTGGGTAATCATACTTTTTAATACAAATATTCCAAAATTGCTTGGTTTATATGGTATATTGGGCCCTCTAACTACTATTATCATTTTCCTTATGGTTAGTAATCCATTATGGGAATGGATGTTATTATTTTCGATCCTCGCTTGGATTATACCTCTCTCCCTTATTGTTTTTAATAAAGAAGAGTTAAAACCTAAATAAAATTTTTTAATATAATCAAAATAACCCAGTAAATGCCAATAAGAAGCCTAAAATAATAGTAGATAAAAATACATAAATAGAATTCATGGTCCATTTATAATGCCATGTCTTTTTATTCGGGTTTCTTTTCTTTTTCTTTTTTATGCCTGTAATTACGCCTGGTATTAACAATATAATAGAGAGTAAGGCTAATAACCCATGGATGGTGAAAAATACCGCTCCTCGGTTTAAAATCGTTGATATAATCCAATAAGAGAATGTACCTATAGATATTAGGAAATACATTATAGAAACCGTTATATGAAACTTTACATTGAAGAATTTGGGAAGATCGCGAAAATAATTTGTAATTGGAGATCTTTTTAATCCCGATATTACAGCAAATCCTCCAAAAATGAAAGAGATTGCCAGCAATAAAGCATGTATAATCCAATTTGAAAAAGGAGTACTGTATGCATCATCATTCCATCCTCGGCTCTCCCAAAAACCTATATAATCATAATCGACTACCTCTACTCTTACAACCCATTTCACCCATTTATATCCTAAATGGTTAGGAGCAACAACTCTAAGGGGATAACCTTGTTCTGCTGGTAAAGGTTCGCCATTCATTTCATATGCTAATAGAACATCATCATTATTTATTTCTTCAATAGTGAGAGATGACGAATAACCATCTGCAGCATAAAAAACCACATCAACCACATTTCCTTTTACTTCTGCTAAATCCAATAATTCTCTAATTAATATTCCTTTCCATAATGCGGTTCCAGACGGCCCTTCTACACACTGTAGAGTAGCAACAACCTCTGTTAATGGTTGTGATATTAAACTAGAATAATCAAGGAGTAAACTATTATTAACCTGACCCTCCACTCTCAACCTCCAACTAATGATGTTAATATCTGGAGTTTCACCCTTACTGATTACAAAAAATGTATCATTTGGAGTAATAATATTTCTACTAATTATTAGTCCAACCAATCCAAATAGAGGCAAACATAACACAATAAGAATGATAATATACTTTATAAGGACTTTTCTTATCATATGATTTCTAAGAATCTAATTACTGATATTAAATACAAGAAATAAAAAAAAAAATTCTCACTAATTTATAGCTATTTATATTTAGATTTTCAACTTTTAAAATCTCATTGATATAAATTATAAGATCTCTTATTTTTAGGATTAAACATTGATTTTTGTCATGATGAATTGCTTTAAATAAATGTTACTTTTCAATCTGGAGTTAATCAATATATTGCAAAATTTTCCATTCTGTAAAATAACATTTAAAGAATAACGGATAAGGTATAATAAATAAATTAATAAGTATAAATATCATTAAAATGTAAATGATTAATATAGAAATTTAAAACATTCATATATTCGAACTATAAAAATAGTTATATTAAAGAAATTGATCTAAAGGTGAAAAACTTTTATAGATTCGGATATTTAGACATTAATGTAAAAAATGAGGTGAGAAAACTCAAAAAGATGGAAAAAACTACCCAGCATCGGATTGGTTTTTACGCGTGTCAATGAGGCATAAATATTCGAAGTAAAGTTGATTGTAATGAACTTGTTGAATTTGCTAAAACTTTTGATGACGTAGTGGTTGCCAAAACTAATGCATTCCTTTGCACTGAAAGTGGACAAAATGAAATAATCCAAGATATTCAAGAAAAGAAATTAACGAGAGTAGTTGCGTCTGCGTGAACTCCAAGGACACATGAACCCATATATCGGGCTTCAATTTCAAAAACGGATTTAAGCCCCTATTACTTCCAGATGGTTAATGTAAGAGAACATTGCAGTTGGTGTACCGCTGATAAAGAGGAAGCAACAGAAAAAGCAAAAATTTTAGTCAAAAGCGGTATAGAAAGAGCTAAAACTTTAGAGATAATACCTATAAGAACAGTTCCAATAGAAAAAGCATGTTTAATTGTTGGTGGAGGTATTGCAGGGATGAATGCTGCCTTAGACTTAGCGAATCAGGGAATTAAGGTATATTTAGTTGATAAAAATACTACAATTGGTGGAAGAATGGCTCAATTGGACAGAACATTTCCAACAGATGACTGTAGCATCTGAATATGTGGTCCTAAGATGTTAGAAGTTAACCGTCATGAAAATATAGAACTATTGAGCTATAGTTTTGTTAGAAACGTTAAGGGATATGTCGGAAATTATGAAATCACGGTAGAAAAGATGCCCCGATTCATTAATAATGATTGTAATGGGTGTGGAGCATGTTCGGAGGTCTGCCCAGTGTTCATAACCAATTATTTTGACGAACATCTTGGGGTTCGGAAAACAATTGATATAGCATTTGGTCAAGCGGTACCTTTTTTATATGATATTCATAGAGATACTTGTGTTGAATGCTTCAGTTGTGTTGATGTTTGTGAGCTAAATGCCATAGATTTTAGCCAAGTGCCAGAAGAGGTAAATTTTAAAGTAGGGTCTATAATAATTGCTACAGGGTGGGACATATATGAGCCTATGGGTGAGTATGGATATGGTGAGTATGATAATGTTATAAATCAAGCCCAACTTGAGAGAATGTTAGCACCGAACGGTCCATTAGAAGGTCACATCGCTCGAATATCTGATTTAAAAAAACCAAAAGAGATTGTATTTATCCAATGTGTTGGCAGCCGTGACACCGAAAGGACTTATTGTAGCGGAGTATGTTGTATGCTGGCTCTCAAAAATGCAAAATTACTTAAAGAGGAAATACTCGACGCTAATATAACGATCTGTTATATTGACATTAGAACCAATGAAAAAGGATTCGAAGAATATTACCAACGGGCAAAAGATTCAGATATTCGGATGATTCGTGGAAAAGTTGGTGGCATTACAGAAAACCCTGATACCAAAAATGTTGAAATAAGGGTTTATTCTTCTCTAACTGATGAAATTATTAAAATTGATGCAGATTTAGTGGTCTTATCAACTGCAGCACTCCCTTCTCGCGGAACTCAGCAAATTGCCAAAGTACTAAATTTAGATGTCGATAAAAATGGTTTTTTGACAGAATCGCATTTTGGATTAATGCCGCAAGAAACGAAAACAAAAGGGATATTTATCGCAGGATTTGCACAGGGACCAAAAGATATTGCTTATTCAGTATCTCAAGCGAGAGCTGCTGCTAGTAAAGTAGTTGAGCTAACATCCTCAGGTGAAATTGATCTTGAATTGATAATTGCTGAAATTAACCCTGATTTATGTATTTCATGTGGGCGATGTGAAAAGGAATGTCCTAAAGGAGCCATAACTATTAAAGATAATAAAGCGGTTGTTGATGACATTAATTGCGACGGATGTGGTATATGTGCATCTTGTTGTCCAACTCAAGCAATTGATATAAAGTATTATAGGGATTATCAATTATATGCTGAAATTGAAGCAATTATACAAGGAGGCGCAGAAAATGGAACATAAATATAAGATTATCATGTTTGCATGCTTAAAATGAGGTTATGGTGCCGCAGATTTAGCAGGAGTCTCGCGGTTTAAATATACTCCTGATGTGAAAATAATCAAAGTAAAATGCACAGGGAGAGTTGATGTAAAGCATATTTTATTTGCGATTAAAACAGGTGCAGATGGAGTAATGGTTGTAGGATGAAGACCTAATGAGTGTCAATTTAAAGCCGGTAATTTCACAGCTCAAAAACATATAGATCTTGCTAACAGGATACTTGAAAAACGAGGTTTTGGTAATCAACGAGCGAATATGTATTGGTGTAGTAGTGCAGAAGCAGAAAAATTAGTAAAAAGTGTTGAAGATGCGTATGAAAAGATTAGTAGAATTGGTCCCAATCCGATTAATTTGACAGAAGGTAACAAAGAATTAGTATCAGCTCCCATTGAATGATTCTTATAAGAAAATTTTGGTTATAAGATAACACTCCTTGCTCAGGAGGGAGCTAGTTGGAAAATAGTAGTAAAAATTAGATTTTTTAAGAAAAAAATTTAAAATGAAGACTCAATGGTTCAAATAGTAAATAGTAAGTTATTTGAAGGGGTGTCTCCCAAAGAATTGATGGATGCCACCTATGAAGCGTCAAAGAACTTTCAGATCCGCGCTTTCTATGAAGCTAAGGACGAAATTCTTGAAGCAGGAAAATATGGGGAACAAGAATACTATGCAATTTTGGATGCTATGGTTGATGCTGAAACGGAGCGTAAAATCGTCTTAGAGTATTTAAGAGGCAAAGAACCCTTATTTTTAGAAGAGATTATGGATGTTATCAAGGAATTTCCCCCAGAAAATGTTATCCGAGATGTGATATACTTAAAAGAGCAGGGATATGTAAAGGAACTTGTTGAAGTAAAAATCAAAAAGGTCACTAAAAAAATTAAAGGAGAAGAGAAGGAAGTCGAGGTAAAAGAGTATTTTTATCGATATCAAGTTAAAGAACTTGAACCCGCTTTTATTGAACACTATTTTGAACCCGTTTCCATCGTATATGATGCTGGTGCGTGCTGTCAATGCGGTTGGTGTGCTGCCATATGTCCTGTAAATGCGATCGAGGTTGATGCGAATACGCTTAAAATCGACGATAATGTATGCATGAAGTGTGGGTTATGCTTTACAGTCTGCCCTCGTTCCTTTTCTATAGACCAAATGAATGAAGCGATTAAGAAGTTAGATAAAAATTTGAATTGGTCAGATAAAATTGGAGGGTATATTGGCACCTATTCGGGAAGCACAAAGAATGACGAGATCATAAAAGTACGTCAAGATGGAGGGATCGTTACTACCATCGCCGAATATTTATTGAAAAAAAACCTTGTTGATGCAGTAATTGCAGTACAACATTCAGATCAACTATGGAAACCAGAACCGGTAATTATTGAGAATGTGAAGGAACTCTATAAGACGGCGGGCACGAAATATGCGAATTCTCCGTCCTTGTCGATCATCGATCAGGCAAAAAAGTATGAAAAAATTGCTTTTGTAGGGGTTCCTTGTATGATGAAGGCTTTAGAGAAAGGTACTCTTTTTCCGAGCGGACTTCCGTTCTTTAAAAATATTAAATACAAGATAGGGCTCTTCTGTATGGAATCATTTCCATATGAGGGAATCATTCAACTAGCTAAGGAACAATTCGACAAGGATATTAATGAATTGACTAAGATGAATATTGGAGGTGGAAAGTTTATCATTCGATTAAAATCTGGAGAGCAATTAGATGTTCCACTCAAAGAGGTAAAGAAATATGCTCGGGACAGTTGCCATTATTGTGAGGATTTAACATCCGATTATGCAGACTTTTCAGTAGGCTCCATTGGGTCTCAAGATGGGTGGTCTTCAGTAATTACGCGGACCAAAGAGGCGGACACTATCTATAATGAGTTAGTGAAAAATGGAGATATTGAATCTAAAAGCCTCAAAGAAGTCAAGCCTGGGTTATTTTTAGTGGAAAAAATTGGGGGTACTAAACGAAATAATTGTAAGAGTCCCTATGATAAAATAAGAAATCTAAGTGAATAAATCTATCATGAGTACAAAAACTTTTGAAGATCTCATAAAAGAGGTACACGAAAAGGGAATATGTCAAGAATGTGGAGGCTGTGTGAGCTTTTGTAGTTCAGCAGAATTTGATGTTATCGGTTTTAAAGACGAATATAAGCCACCAGTGTATATTAATAAAGATAAGTGCTTAGAGTGTGGTATCTGTTATTATATTTGTCCTCAAACTCATATATTAGATGACCAGCTGAATAAAACTTATGGATTTACTGATTTTTCTTCCATGCCTTTAGGAAACTATGATGATATTTATTCTTGTCAAGCCACTGATAAGGAATTCCTAGAGTACGGCACTGATGGAGGTGTGGTGAACTCAATCCTTTACTTTTTAATCAAAAATAAGATGGTTGAGGGTGCGGTAGTATCGAAAACCGAAGCTCCATTTTCAAGGGAAGCGACTTTTGCAGATTGTAAATCTGATCTACTAAAAGCTTCAGGAGCAAAGTTAGATATTACTCCCCAATTAGATGAAATTCAAAAGTTTAGCACTTATACTCATTCCATTCCTGAGTTGAATCATTATAAATTTAAAAAGCTGGCGGTGGTAGGAACACCGTGTCAACTCTATACAATTGCGTGTATGAAAGATTTAGGAGTCACACCATCGCAAAATATAGAGGTATGTTTAGGTCTATTTTGTTATGAAAATTTTTTCTTTGAAAAATCCCAAATTAAAAAGTTTGAAAAGGATTTTAACATAAATTTTAGAGATATTATTAAGATAAATATTAAAGAAGACGTAATTTTCACCTTAAAGGATCCAAATGTAGGGAACAGGGTAATTCATGTTCCTTTTAATCATTTAGCACCCTATATGCGTCCCGCCTGTAATGCATGCGCAGACTTTACAAACATTTATTCAGATATTTCTTTTGGAGGGCTCGGCTCAATAGAGAAATATACTACTGTTATTCCAAGAACTAAAAAGGGAAAGGAGATATTTGAAAAGGCATTAAATAGCGGGATAATTAAAAAATTAGATCTTAATGAAGATCGGAAACAAAAAATGAAGGAACTCATTGCTGCTTTTTCTCAAAATAAACATAACAGAAGGGAAAAATTTATGAAAACAATCGAAGGTTAATCATCATGACTGAGGTTAAAAAAGAACCAGACTTAAAATTGAATAAAAAATTGGTAGAGGATTCAACTACTCTTTCATTGAGATCATTACTGAAGCAATGCTATCAATGTGCTCGATGTTCTGGGGTCTGCCAGCTAAGCAAAGTACAAAAATTCACCCCAAGTCGTATTATTCAGAGAATTTTAGAAGGGTTTGAGGATCAAGTCCTTCAATCAGGAGTGCTATGGGATTGTCTAATGTGTAATAGCTGCCTTCAGAAGTGCCCCGAAGATATAAACTTCGCGAATATCGTTCGAGTGGCGCGCCATAAAATGGTTCAAGCTTATGAATTCGATCCTGACAACTATACTGCTCATAAGGGCATCTATTTATCGATTTCAGAACTGATGAGTAAACCTCAAGTGCAACCAGAAAGAAATCTTGACTGGATTCCAAAAGGATGCAAGATAGCAGAACAAGGAGAAGTTCTCTATCATGTAGGTTGTCTTCCATATTTTAAATTTGAATTTGATGATCTTGACCCTATTGCGATCAATACGGTTAAATTATTAAACAAGACTGAATCCGAACCGATTGTTGTTCTTAAGGATGAATATTGCTGTGGTCATGATTTATATTGGGGTCATGGCAACCTCGAAGCCTTTCTTAGACTTGCAGAGAAAAATATACGAAATTTCGAACGAGCAGGAGCAAAAACCATTATTACTACCTGTTCTGAAGGCTATCGTACGTTCAAAATAGATTATCCCAAATATTTTAAGGATTTTGGAGAAAGATTCGAAGTAAAACACATTATTGAATATATATATGAAAAGTGGAAAGATGGTATTATCGAATTTGAACCTAGTAAGGATATTAAGGAAGATATTAATTATTCATTTCACGATCCTTGCCGAATGAGTAGATTTCTTCCTAAAGAGAATAATATGATGGAAAAAGTACGGGAAATCTTTTACCATTTGAATAAATCTGGGCCTCAATTCAAGGAAATGGTCCATCATAAGGAAGACTCCTTATGTTGTGGGATTGGGAGTTGGATTGGATGTAATGAACGATCCAAAGCGTTAAGATATAAACGATTATTAGAAGCAAAAGAAGCGGGTCAGATGATGGTGACTAGCTGTCCAAAGTGCATTATGCATTTCAGATGTCTTCAAAACGATTATGAGGACATTGCTCATTTAGATATATTAGATTTTACAGAATTTATTATGAATTTTGTAAAAATAAAAAAGAAGGAGGCATAAAAGAATGCAAGGTTCAGTTCTGGTGATTGGTGGTGGGATAGCTGGAATTCAAACATCTCTTGATTTAACGGAATTAGGATTTAAAGTATATCTTGTAGAGAGAACACCTTCTATTGGGGGAAGGATGGCTCAGCTTGATAAAACCTTTCCAACAAACGATTGCTCTTTATGTATCCTCGCTCCAAAAATGGTCGAGGTCTTTCGAAACCCCAATATTGAATTATTAACCTATAGCGAAGTTAAAAAATTAGAGGGAAAGGGAGGAGACTTCAATGTAACTGTCACGAAGAAACCTAGGTATATTGATGAGACAAAATGTAAAGGATGCGGAGATTGTGCGTCAAAATGTCCAAAAATCGAGGTTCCAAATCTTTTTGATATGAATTTGGGCAAGAGAAAGTCTATCTATATTCCATTTCCTCAAGCCGTCCCTCCGGTTTATTTAATTGATCCCGAATTATGTTTAAAAATAACTAAAGGCGTGTGTGGAGTATGTGAGAAAGTCTGCAAAGCAGAAGCTATAGATTATGAACAAGAGCCAAAAGATATTAAACTACAAGTTGGAGCAGTTGTGGTTGCGACAGGATTCGATGTAAAAGCAGAAGAATTATCTGCTCGATGGGGATACCATTTTCCAAATGTTGTGAGTGCGTTAGAATATGAGCGGATTTTATGCGCTTCTGGACCCTTTGGAGGGCATGTTCTTCGACCAAGTGACCACGAAGAGCCTGGAAAAATTGCTTTTATTCAATGTGCTGGATCCCGAGATTTGCATGAAGGGGTTCCTTATTGTTCTAGTGTTTGTTGTATGTACACGGCAAAAGAAGCGATTATTACTTCAGAACATTCTGAAAGTACTCAATGCTTTGTTTTTCGTCACGATATTCGGGCTTATGGTAAAAATTTCTATGAATTTACCCAACGTGCTCAAGACGAATATGGAGTGACTTACTTTCAGACCAAAATCAGTACGATAGAAGAAGATCCCGAGACCAATGATTTGATCATCCATTATGAAGACTTGAAAAATGGAGGATTTGCCGATTTTCGAGCAAATTTAGTTGTTCTGGCTTCTCCTCTTATTCCTTCGAATGGCACCAAAGAGCTGGCTAATATTCTTAACATTAAATTAGATGATTATAATTTTTTTAAAGAAAAATCTTATTTTTCAAAATCAGAATCCTCTAAAGAAGGTGTTTTCCTTTGTGGATTCTGTCAAGGTCCAATGGACATCCCGGAAACAGTTGCAGACGCGAGTGGTGTGGCTGCTAAAGTTGCTTCCCTTTTAAACGAGGAAAAGTTTACCGAGACTAAGGAAAAAGAAATAAAAGTACCCGAAAAGAAAGTAGAACTTACTGATGAGCCACGAATCGGAGTATTGGTATGCCATTGTGGTATTAATATAGGGAAATATGTTAATGTCCCCGAAGTTGTAGAATACATAAAGGAACTACCAAATGTAGTTCATTGTGAAGCAAATCTTTATTCTTGTTCTAGTGATTCGCAAGAACGAATCAAGGAGGTTATCCAAGAAATGGATTTAAATCGATTTATTGTAGCTTCTTGTACTCCACGAACCCATGAAAGCCTTTTTCAAGAAACTTGTCTGGAAGCGGGATTGAACAAGTATTTGTTCGAGATGGTTAATATACGCGATCAATGTTCTTGGGTGCATATGAACGAACTTGAGGCGGCAACTGAGAAAGCAAAAGATCTTATACGAATGGCAGTTTCTAAAGCGAAACTCATTAGACCGCAAAAAGAAGAGACCTTAAAAATGATTCAGAGTGCTTTTATTATAGGAGGGGGTGTCTCGGGAATGACCGCTGCGTTAAATATCGCAGATCAAGGATTTAAAATATATTTAATCGAAAAAGAGAAAATTTTGGGAGGAAATCTTAACAATCTTAATATTTTATATCCCATCCAAGAAGATGCATCAAATTATCTTAATGAGATTATAGATAAGGTAAAAAACCATAAAAACATCGAGATTCATCTCTCAACCACAATTGAAAATATTAAAGGATACATAGGCAACTATGACATTACGATTAAAAATTCTAAGAAGAAGAGCAAAGAATTGAAAGTTGGGACCATTATTGTCGCTACAGGAGCAAATGAATACAAACCAGATGGATTATTTCAATATGATCGAAAAAATAAGAATGTGATTACCCAATTAGAATTAGAAGAACGCTTGAAAAGCGGAGATATCACGTGGCTTGAAAAAATCAAAAGGGTTACTACTATCTTATGTGTAAATGCGCGTCAAAAAGAAGGTATTACGTATTGTTCAAATGTGTGTTGTGCTGTATCCATTAAAAATATAGGTATACTAAAGGAGTTAAAGCCCGATCTTGAAATTCTTATTCTTTATCGCGATCTTCAAATGGCCAAAAAGGAATTTGAAGATTATTATCGTGAACGAAGAAAGGATGCGATTTTTCTGCGCTATAGTTTAGATAAACCCCCTGAAATCTCAAAAATTTCACAAGGAAAATCACAAGAAAAATTCAAAGTAAATGTCTTTGATACTAATTTACAAGAAGACATTGATTTTGAAACTGACCTTATCATATTATCGACCCCGATGATCCCTGCGGATAATCTTGAAGAATTAGCTAAAATGCTTAAAGTTCCATTAGATAGAACTGGATTCTTCCTTGAAGCTCATGTGAAATTAAGACCTCTTGATTTTGCCACGGATGGCATCTTTTTATGCGGATGTGCCCAATGGCCAAAAAATATTCAAGATTCTATTTCTCAAGCAAACGGAGCTGCAGGGAGAGCAAGCCGATTCTTAAGTGCGGGTGAGATTAAGACTTCTGGACTTGTAGCTGAAGTTGACTCTGAAAAGTGTATTGGCTGTGGAAAATGTAAAGATGTATGTGCATATAATGCAATAGATCTTATAGATGCAACTAAGGAGTTCGAAGAAATCACTATTATAATCACAAAATCTCATATTAACTCTGCTCTATGCAAGGGGTGCGGAACTTGTGCCGCAACTTGCCCTATAAACGCTATTTCTGTAAAGCATTACGATTTCAACCAGATCGGAGCCATGATCGATTCTTATTTATTAGTTAAAACACCTATGGAGGGTGATTGATGTCAAAAACAAAAGGAAAATCAAAAGCAACTAAATTTGAGCCCCAAATTTTGGTATTTTGCTGTAATTGGTGTTCCTATGCAGGAGCAGATTTAGCCGGGGTTTCACGATTTCAATATCCTCCTAATATTCGCATAATTCGAGTAATGTGTTCGGGTAGAGTCGACCCATCTTTTGTATTGAAAGCTTTGAATGATGGGGCAGATGGTGTTTTAATAAGTGGGTGCCATATTGGCGATTGTCATTACATTTCTGGGAATGAGTATGCACAAGAAAGATTTAACAGATTGCATAATATTATAATTAAACAACTTGGAATAGATCCTAAGAGAATTCGATTAGAATGGGTTAGTGCTTCTGAAGGAAAACGTTTTGCAGAAATAATAACTGAATTTACAAATCACATTAAAGAACTTGGCCCATTTAATCCTAAATAATAAAAGAAAACAAGATACATTTATCGTGTTAATTTATATAATAAACCTAAAACTCCAACAAATAGTATTGAGATTATCATAACTGAATAATAAACAGCTTGTATACCTCCCGAATGAAAAAGATAATCATAAGTTATAGGTATAAGCGCTGTTCCTATGAACTGGCCAAATGTTACCAATCCTGCTAATGTTCCTCGACTCTCTTGTGATAATATTTGGCTATAATACATTACGGTGGAGATTAAGCTTCCACCTGATGTCCCCAATAGCATAAACGCTATTGAAACAAATAATAAGGCTTCATTTTTAGTAATATCCCCTAAAGATAACAAT
>Ga0307433_1001152_pt1 | contig 15498 bp, 12 predicted proteins | sample SalMarWE160210MG_FD_202166 | JGI IMG/M metagenome (GOLD analysis project Ga0307433, IMG submission 202166) | Salt marsh sediment microbial communities from the Plum Island Ecosystem LTER, Massachusetts, United States - WE1603-210 | ecosystem: Environmental > Aquatic > Marine > Intertidal zone >... | reverse complement strand
TTTATTCCCATGCTCTGCGAAAATTTATTTCCGACAAGCAGAGTGGTCGGAGACAATGAGGCATATGAAGAGGAGCGGAGAGTATTTTATGTTGCGGTGACTCGAGCAAAAGACCAGCTCTACTTGATTACTCCCTCTTTTGTTCAAAAGTTTGGGAGGTTCGAAACCTCAAGGTTGTCCCAGTTTGTTGAGGAATTAGATCCAGGGGTATTTACAACCTCTTCGGTTCAATTTAAGTCTAAATCAAAGTCAAAAAAGTCTAAGTCAAAGTCTTTTAACAGCCCCTATTTCACAACTGGAGATAAAGTATGAAGAGAATTAAAATATTATCTCAATTCTTTTCTGCTCCAAAGCAGTAATAATTTCTTGACTTGTAATCCAGAAATTTGCCTTCAAATTTAGCTTTTCTAAAGAATTGAGGTTTAATATTGATTGGGGAAGGTGCTTTAGCTTGTTATTGCTCAGATTTATTACTTTAAGATATCCTAGGTTCCCAATCGAGTCTGGAAGTTCTATAAGTTGATTGGAGCTCAGATTGAGGTGCTTCAGTTTCGAAAGTAATCCAATGGATTGGGGCAATTTTTTGAGTTTATTTATCCGCATATCTAGATATTCTAAGTTGGATAAAAAGCCAATCTGTTTTAAAAGTTTTGAAATCGTATTTCTACGCAATGCTAGCTGTTTTAAAGAGGTTAGTTTCAGGAGTTCTTTTGGAAAGACATCTAAATTACAACTAAAGAGGCTGAGTCCCGTAATTTGGTCAGCTTCTTTCACATAGCCAATTGTACTTACATCAAAGTTGTCCTTTCTCGGAATTAGCTTATTTGTTAGCTTTTCTAAAGCATGAATAATACTTTTTTCAATATAATTATCTTCAACGATATCGGAAACCTCTGATTTTCCGAAAATATTTTCGATTTGAGGGAGAGGCTCGCCACATTTGGAGCAATATTTAATTTGTGGGGAACAGAGAAAGTTACAATGAGGGCATGGAATTTTGACGATCGCATGCCTCAGATGCATCTTAAGCATGTCAGACTCGTCTGGTTCGGAGTGTGTAATAAAAAGATTAAGCCAATAATATTGTGTTTTTGTCAGGAAAGCTTTTAATTTGTAATGTTCAAGTAAGGATTTGAAAAAAGCATCAGATTTTGCGTGATTTTCCAACCAAAATAACTCGTGATCAGTTAATTTTTCCATTTTCCTTTAAATTGTGAGATTAATTTGATAACATTGGAAATTTCGAATTGTTAATCTAATTAAATAATAGATTAAAAATATTTAAAAAATAGTTAATTAATGATTTAATATGAATTATTTTTTTCTGTTTCTTCAACACGTTTAACTAAGTCTTCTTTTCCGACCTTATGAAAGATTTCTTTAGCTTCATGTAATAATGGCACAATCTCTTCTTCTTTCGCTATAGCAGCTTTATTCTTATTAAGAAAAAGTGCAAAATTATACACTAATTTCCCTAAGTATTCTAAATTTGCGAGGCTTAGTTCTGCTAGATCTCTTGCCATTTGTATGGATTCGCGATATGATACATCAGCATCATCTACCCGAGCCATCTTGTCTAATAATTCTGTTAATTGGCTCGATACTCTTAAGACGCGGAATTTCATTTCAGAAGTTTGTTCCAACCCTTTAAAAAGGTGTAAGGTTTCTTTATATTTTGATTCTGCTTTCTCATACTTTTCTGGAGGGCCATATAAATGTAAAGATGCTGCGAGAAAAAATTTATATTCTCCTAAATTTGGTAGTAATCCGGGATTTTTCTTACTTTCTGCATCATAAATAGCAATAGCATCTTCAAGTAAAGGTTCAATTTCAGATATTTTTTCTGTTTTACCTTGCTTGAGTTGTAAATTCAGAGTTCTAGCGAGCTTATATTCAATTTGAGCGATGTAAAGCAATGCATTTGGTACTTTATCCATAATCTTTCTCAATGTAGCTAAAGCTTCTTTTAAAAGTACTTCCGCTTCGTTTATATTTTCCAAACTTCCTATTGTGGTTAGAATATCGGCGATTTTTACCGCAATATTTACGAAATCATAATCAGGGTTGGCAGACAAACTAGGTGTGGATTTTAGCATCGTTAAGACTTCTCGATACAAAATCTCAGCTTGAATGAATTTATCTTTATTTCTGAATTGAGCAGATAATTCCGCTAGAGCAAATAAAGTTTTTAGTAATTCCGCTTTAACTTCGGGGAAATCGGGGGCAAATTTCCTTTGAATATTCAATGCTAACTTAAAGTGGTCTTCTGCCTCTATTAAACTTTCTTTAGTTCTTAAATTGGTTAAAATGAAAGCCAATCCGAACTCTAGTCGTGCAAAAAAGGCTTGAAAATGAGGATCTTCGACCATATGGGTTTTCGCATAAGCCAATGCTTCCCGTAGTACCAGTTCTGCATCGTTATATTTCTGCTTCCCTCCGATGGTTAATAAAATATTAGCCAATTTATATGAAGTGTCCATGACAGGAACTTCCATGGCTTTCATACTACTTAGTTTTTTTAACCGAGCGAGCGCATCCCTACATAATGCTTCTGCTTCAAGTAATTTTTCTTTATTATTCAATCTTAGATAAAGATCAACTAAAGCAGTTTGAGTTTTGTATAAGTTTATTTCTGCATTTGAGATTGTAGTTATATTTTCATTATAGATTGTTATAGCTTCGAGTAAGTACTTCTCTGTATCATTCATTTTAAGAGGATCACCTAATCTCAATAATAGGGATGACAGATTCAATAAGATCAATGCATAATCTCCTTTTTTTAGGGGCATATCCTTAATCCATTTTTTATAGATGTCTAAAGCATTTTTGTAGAGTAGCTCCGCTTCATTTTCTTTTTCAGGGTTATTAAGCCTGCTTAATAAGTCAGCTAAAACACCCAATGTGCGCGCAATATTTGTTTCAGCAGCGGGATTGTGCTTAACGAGTTCTCGATTTATTTCAAGGGTATCACGCAGCAAATTTTCTGCTTCAGCAAATCGCTGTGCTCCTCCGAGTCTGATTAGGATATGGGATAGATCTGTTGCTGCTCCTGTAATGTCTATCTTAATTCCGTGGCTAGTTTTAAGTAATTCTTTTTGAATTGATAATGCTTCTCGATAACTTTTTTCAGCTTCAGTAAGATATTTTGGCTCTTCCATGATTCTTAAGACACCTCCTAAGCTTGCTAAAGCGATTGAAAGATTAAATTGTTCTGCTTTTGATTCTTGAGTAAGAGAGCGTTTAATTTCGATGGATTCCCTCAATAACGATTCTGCGGCTCTATAAGATTGGATTGAAGCTTTACTTCCCAGAAAATTAGCATAATAAAGCATAATTTGGGACTGAGGTCCGCAGATAAGAGGATTGGATTCCACTAAAGCTTTAGTTGTTTTAAGAGCATCTTGATACAGCATAACAATTTCATTATCCAAATCTGCTCGGCCAAGATTATTTAAAAAATTGGCATACGTCATTTTTGTCAATGCGAGATTGATTTGTAATTCGGGAATGGTACTTATCATTTCTTCCTGTATTTTTATTGCTTCCTTGTATAATGCCATAGCTTCTGCGAGATTTTTCTCTCCTCCTTTTGCAATTATTAATTCTGCAAGAGTGATATTCATTGATGCGATACCTAACCATACTCTTGGCAGGTATTGAGCTTCTTGTTTCATTATAGTAATGATGTATCGATAGAGGCGCTCAGATTCTTCCAATTTGTCTGCTCCTCCTATTAATAGTAATACTTGAGCTAGGGTCAAAGAGGATTGGATATTTAGTCTTGAAGTAGAGACTCCCATTTCTTCTATCTTCTTGGCTATAGTCATTGCTTGGCGAAGCAATGATTCAGCTTCACTTAATTTTTCTATATCCCCATAATCTCTTATAAATGTAGCTAATTGAATTAAGGAATAAGCAAGACCTTCTAATGAGGAAGGCATCTTATCTGAAATATCTTGAAATATCGTTAATGCTTCTCTTTGGAGTGCTTCAGCTTCATCAAAATAAGCCTCTCCTTTCATTCTTAAATGGATGGCTAACGAATATAAAGAATAAGCTAGGCTTCTCCGCATATTTGGTTGTGTTTTAATAAGTTCTCTTTGAATGCTTATGGCCTCTCGATACATCTGTTCAATTTCTAGATATGTATCCTGTTTTCTTTGAAGCGTCAAGATATTTGCATATTCGGTTAATGATTGTACTAAAGCCGCTTTTGCTCCAGGAATAATAGTAGCCATTTCTCTATGAATCCTTAACGCTTCTCTGCATAATGATTCAATTTCGGGCATGTTTTCTGCCTTACCATATTTTTGTAGCAACTTTGATAAAGAGAGCATTGAGCGAGCTAAAGCAAATTGTGCTCGGGGATCCATTTCAGCTAACTTCTTATTTATCGCATACGAATCTCGAATTAATAGTTCAGCTTCTTTTAGATTAGCTTCGCCTTGAAAGCTTAATAAAAGATTCGCTAGTGAATCAGCAGTTTTAGCAATTTCCCCTTGGTCTTCATTGGCATCCCCCAAATATTTTTGTTTCATTTTTAATACAGTTCTTAAGAGGTTTTCTGTTTCGACTAAATTTGTTTTCCCTCCTATATTCATTAAAAGTAAAGCTAGTGCTTCTGATGCTTGTATCATATTCTTTCGAGATAAGGTACTCAATTCAGGAAGCTTTTCGTAATGTTCCAGAATTCGTCTATAAATTCGTTCTGCTAGATTATTATTTTCGGAACCTCCAAATCTCGCGAGATTTTCGGCAAATAAAAGAAGCATCCCTATATCATGCGAAGTTATAAGTTCACTTGTATAAACAGCTCTAATCCATCTTGTAGGATCTTCTAAAAAGCCAGACCATTGAAAGAATATGCATATTGCTGGCGTTAGCTTTTGTAATTTAAGATGATCGGATTTCTCAGCCATATTAGCACAAGCAGAAATATTTCCATATTCCTCTAATAGAAAGGTTGCATTTGATGGTTTGAAGACCCCTTCTTTCAGTTGATCCCGAAACAGCTTTATCTCATTTGCATAAAAATCAATCGCTTTCAATAACGTTTGTTGCGTTAATTCATTTGATGACAAGCTTTGCCTTATAGACTCAATACTACGATATCTTCCACCCGATCTTGTAATTAAACCACTTTTCAATGCAAAAGATAGTAACTCTGTAAAATTCTCGCCAACTACAAATCTAGCCATTTCCGCAGACAATCCTGAAGGGAAAGCTAGTGCTATTTGTAACGCCTGGCGTGAATCTTCGGGTAAGAGATCAAAAGTTGTATTTATTACTGCTTTAGATGCTTTTTCTGGATCTTCTAATAAGCTCTTAAAAAGAGCCTCTTTTCCCTCATCGGATAATTTACCTGCTCGTCGCCCTAGAATTCTAATAGAACCAGGGTTTGCAGAAAGACGATTCAGAACCTTTACTCCTATTTCTGAAATTGATTTTGCCTTCGATTCTAATATAAAGAGTTCCCGAGCTTCTTCATAATGTAAAGGTTCTAATTAAATGGTTATTATTTTATTGCCATCTCCAATTTGGGATTTCATTTCCTCGCTAAGAGCGGTTCTTGAAGTAATCATAAGTGCTCCATGAGTTTCTAATTTATTTATTAATTGGATCAAGGTCTTAACAAATTCAGTGCGAATGGGTTCTACTTGATTTAATGGGTCTTCAACATTATCAATAATAATTATAGGTTGCCGAGATACAATCTCATCGAAGATTTCCTCTTTATCGGTTTTTTCCTCAGATAATCCTAGAGCATCTCTAATACCATAAATAAGTGAATTTGAACCCTTCTTATTAATTAAATCTACGAAAATAGAAGTATTATACGTATTACTAGACCCTTCCTCTTGTCGTATATTTTGAGCAGCAGCTCTCGCTAGCTGAGTTTTTCCTATACCCGCAGGTCCAAGTATTTCAATTACAACCGATTGTTTTTCAAGTAAAGCTTTGGTTATTTGATTTATTTCATCGACTCTTCCTTGAAATCCTGATTCGGGAGCAGGAATAAAATCTTTTGAATCTAATAGCGCTAAAAACGCATCGACTGCCGAATGAGCAGATATTCCCATCCCAACTGTATACGGAATCACGCGAACGCCTATACGGCGAAGTTGTTTTTGGAGTTCAAACTCCGCATCTGGTAAAAGAGCATATACTTCTAATTCATCCACATAATTTCTGTGCAGATATTCCAAATTTTTTAAAATATACGTATCAGTAATCGAATACCCAACGAAAATTATAGCCCATCTTAAAAATATTTGTTTAAGAACATCTTGATAGGTCGTATCACTTTCGAGCGATTTGTATTGCTCTTTTGTAAATACAATGAGATCAGATTTATTTGGATCCCCATGAATCTTAAATAAAAATTTTTTCTGTTGAAGCCTTTTTATTAAATCTTTATAGTCTCGATATAAGACTTCATCAGGAGTGAATCCACAATAATCTTCTAACACAGTATCAAAATTAGTAGTCACCAAACCAGGTAAATCGTCTCGGAGTTCAGAAACGGCTTTAAATCTTTCGGGCATATCCCCAGATATTTCTGGTTTGAGTGCTTCTTGAAGAAAATTCATAAAAACTTGAGTATCCCCTGAAACTCTCATTAATTCAGAAGCAATATAAGATAATTCTTCGAAATCAGTGTTCCAATCTAATAGCTTTATTCTTTCAGTTAAAGTATCGGGACAATTAATCTTTTCAGAAATCTTTTTCAATAAACCTCTCCAAGAGGGAACTCCTAATGCTGCGCTAACACCCGCTCCAAAAAAGGGTAAAAGCGCTCTAGACTTTTTCGCTCTAAACAGTTCTTCGGGAACAGTCACTTTCAATAATAGTACACCTTTGAGAAAAATCGAAAAATTTTATTATTTTATTTTGCTTATCAATAATTTACTATTAATCATTTTTTCATAAAAACAGTTCTTATTTTAAATCTTTATAATTATGTCCATTTTTAGCCTTTTTTTATTTTAAAGATACCACAGTGGTGTTTGGTCCTGGTAATAAAGCGCCAGCTGATTATCTTTATGCTACGAGATAAAAAGATGTTAAAGAGTATCATGGTATTACAGATATATTATTAAATATGGATTCATCCTCAAAATTTGATTCTGACCATTTAGCTGTAATATTAATCATAAATTTCTACTAATGAATTATCATTCTTTTAGTACAAAGCTATTAATCTTGAAAGATTATTACTAGTTGAGATTAAAATTTGATGATTAATATGGGAATTTTTGACGATAACACACGAACGAAGGAAAAATTTAAAGATGTTCTAAAAAAGGAAAAAACGGTAATGACGGAATGTGAATACTGCGGTAAACATATTGTAAGAAATACATGGAACAAGAAATATCGCCTTATTAATATATGTCAGGAACCACCAAAGCGATTTTTCTGTTCCAGTGAATGCAAATTAAAATGGATTTTTAAAATTGAAAAAGAACCCTTAATCTGATTGAGGGTTTTAGTTATGAGTTTATAAGCACTTTTAAGGTAATACTTCTCTTTTTTGAAACTCTTTAGTAACCTTTTGATTTTCTCTCCAAAAAGTCACTTTTAGATTAAGGGAAAAGTTATGTCTAAGAAAGCATAATCAAAATATTATAGCACCTAGGAAAAAAGTTTTATCCCTAAAAAAATTTAAACGCTTTCACTTTTTCTTCTTAAGATGCGCCAATTTAACCCTATTAAAAAAAAAAGAACCACGATATTTTTTAGCATAATTTGGAAGTGTATTTTTCATAATACCAAGATTTATTATCTTTAAAAATATATATTACATACTTGAATAGAGAAATCTCAAAGTTTCAAGTATAAAATTAAAATTTGGTGAAATAATGTCGAATAGAAGTTTTGGCAATAGAACGATGCACAAAGCTACCTGTGCCGATTGCGGTAACGAGTGCGAAGTTCCATTTGAGCCTAAGGAAGGAAGGCCTGTTTATTGTCGAGAGTGTTATAGAAAGCATAGAAGGTAAGTAATTCTATTTTTTCTCAGTTTTGGTTGCGACCAAAAATGTATTTTCGAAGATATTGAGTAATGCGTTAATTTTTTATTTTTTTATTTTTTAATATCTAATCAGTTAAATTCTACTTATAGAGAAATTTGAAATTCCGGGATTGGAGCTTGATTTTCTGCTTAATTTAAATCCCTCGCGATCCATTTCTTTGAGAAAGCCATCTGATTCTATATAGTTTTTTAACACATGCTTCCCATGATAGCCATGAATGATGCTAATCTCTTGAATTCCTTTGGCCTTACACACTTCTAAGCAGTATGAAATCTCATCAAGCGCTTCTCTTAGTTCAAAGCCATGCAGATTTATTTCCATCTTGCTCCCATATTATTTATCTATTCTAAATTTTTAAGTTTTTATCTTTTTTAATAACCTTCTTAATAAAAGGTAAGTAATACCAATATCAATTACAACTGGATTTGAAGTGAATATATAACCGATAGCACCTATACCGATTAGTCCAATTAATCAAAAAAAAAAATAGAAAAAGTGGATTCAATCTTCCATCTGTCTCAATTCTCTGCGCAGAATTTTACCCACTAAGGTTTTCGGGAGTTCCTCGATAACTTCAATGATTCGTGGATACTTATAGGGGCTAATATTTTCTTTACACCATTCCATTAAATCCTCTTTGGTAACTTTGCCTTTATAATCTTCTTTTATAGATACATACGCTTTTATGGTTTCGCCAGTACCATCGGGATGAGGTACGCCTATGACGCCGACTTCCCTAATGGCATCATTCTGATACATGAGATTTTCCACTTCTGCGGGGAAAACTCCATGTCCTTTATACTTAATCATATCGCGTTTTCGATCTTTTATCATCACATATCCATCCTTATCGATACAACCAATATCAGCAGTATATAACCAAGTTCTTCCTTGATCATCTTTTCTTAGTGCATATTTACTCTCTTCTTCCTTCCCTAAATAACCAGGAGTGATTTGTGGACCAAAAGCACAAATTTCTCCAAAATATTCAGGATTACCAGTACTCTCATCATCGGGGCATTGAGGAACGGGAGTTTTACCATTATTGATATCAACGATTTTTACAAGTGTATCGGATAAGGGGAACCCTACAGTGTTGACTTTAAAATTATGGAAGGGACCACAGCACAGATTTGGGCTAGTTTCGCTCAACCCATAGCCTTCAATAATAAGTGCACCGGTAATTTCCTCAAACTTTCGCTTGACTTCTTCTGGAAGGGATGCACCTCCACTCACACATGCTTTTAGCGTGGTTAACTTACCTTTAAATTTTGTAGAATTGGGGTCTTGATTAATCAAATTCCAAAGAGTAGGGACTCCAGGGATATAGGTCGCTTCCTCTTTCATTAAAACATCTAAAATCTTTGATTTTTTCTCAGGAGGTTGGGCAAATAAGATTAATTTATACCCAAGCGAGATTCCAAGACTCATTCCCGTTGATATGCCAAACACATGAGCAAAAGGGACTACAAGTCCGGCTCCACCTTTCCCGTGAAGTTCTCTTGTTTCAGTTAATTGATTTTCTATCCATTCTCGGGCTTGTTCGGCGTTGGATGACATATTGAAATGAGTTAACATTACACCTTTCGGGATGCCAGTAGTCCCCCCTGTATAAATTAACGTAGCAACATCCTTTTTTGGATCAATCTTAACTTCGGGTAAATTTATCAAAGCTCCTCTTTTAAGAACATCTTGAAACCTAAGAAAATCGATATTTCCTACCTTTGTGGGCCACTTTTTCATCCTGGGAACTTTTCCTAACGCTTTTCCTAACACTGCCTTAATTTTAGGTAAATATTCTCCCACTCCCGTTAAAATGACGTGTTTTAAGGTGGGCATTTTGCTTAAATCTTTTTCATGCAGATGCTCTTCGTATAAAGCATCAAGCATAATTAAAGCCACACTTTTTGAGTCATTAATCTGATGTACAATCTCAACAAAACGATGAAGTGGAATAATTGGGTTTGCTGTTGCCCCAAGACGCTGTAGCGCATAAAAAACGATAACAAATTGAGGAACGTTTGGTAAATCAATTCCAACGATATCTCCTTTTTTAATACCTAATTTTGAGAGTCCTGTGGCAAACTGGTCCACTAATGTATTCAATTCTTCATAAGTTAACCGAAAACCTTCAAAAAAGATGGCTTGTGAATTTGGGTACTGCTTGGTGCTATTCCGAAGGATATCACCTAAAGAAATCACTTGATAGGCAATATGTTTGGGCACATCTTTAGGCCAGAATTTGTACCAAGGGGTTGGTATATCATCATTCATTTTTTTTTACCTTCTTTTTTTCAATATAAATAATCTATATTGTTTTGAATGACTATTTAAAATTTATTTAAAAAAATTCGAATCATAAAATCTGAGATTTAGTAAAATTCTTATGCTATGGATTATGATTTAAGACTCCTTTAATGCTAAATTTCATTTTATAATTGTAGTGAGTTAGATGTATTTTAAGGAAGAGAAAGGGAACTTAATATTATTTTTTATTATCAATCACATTTTTAGTTTCATGTGTAAGGTGTGGGATAATAAAGCTTTCAAGAAGATAATTTTGTTTACGGTAAAAAGCATAGTTGCTTTGAAGTTATATTTGATTGAGAGAAAGTATAAATTTTTACTAAATGGTTAATTTTTTTTATTAAAATAAAAGAGAGTTTCAAGTATATAAGAAAGTGATAATTATGGCATTTACAGTTGAACTCATTTTTGCTTATATGGTTTTGATCCCATTTGTAACATTCAATCTATTTTTTTTGTTTGGTATTTTCTTTCAGGGGAGAGTCTCAAAACTTCTTCATAAGATCATAAAACCAAATGAAGAGATGAAGGATTCTCATAATATAAATCTTAGAATTATTCATATAGTTATTTGGATTGTCGTGGGACTGCTTTATCTATTTTCTTTAAACAATCCACTCTCTATAAGTGGTCTTATGGTGTTTTTAGCATTTCGCAGCGGAGCGGGTCTTAGTAGACGTTTCATTTTTGGAATCCATGATATAAGAATAATGAAAAATCATTTGCCAGACAATAAGGGTGCTGATATAGCCTCATTTATAGTAAAATTTGGAATTTTTATTGAATTCTTATTTGTACTCACATGGGGAATATTATACCAATATCTCAGTGTGTCTGTTAACTCTTTATTTGGAATTGAAGTGAATATTTTAACTCTATTTCTATGGCTTGCGGGATTAATTTATGGAGTTCTTCTATCAGTAATTCAAAGCATCGTGTCCAAGCAAATTTTGCTTAAGAACGAGATGGGCATTGCACTTATGCTTTCTGGGCAAATAATAAAAGATAAGGTTGAAGAAAAGAAAAAAATGTGAAAAAGATCTTTAGGTAATAATCATGAAATAAAGCAATATCATGTACTATCAAGAGAAGAGGCAATTAAAGGTAATAAATTATTACTTCATTTTTTTTAAAATTAAATCATAGATTTCATCGGTGTTTTTTTTAAAATCAAAAGGATCGAATTTTACTCCTAATCGAGTCTTTAGAAGCGGTGGTATATGATCAGGATCATTAAAGATGGGAATGATTGGTTTTCCCATAAAGTCAGCTGCAGTCCACTCCTTTTCTACTGGTTCAGATAGTAAGGCGTTTGGAGAACAAAATAAGAGCATAACATCACACTTTCCAAGATTATCATTCATATATTTGATAATATTGTCTTTCATGTGCTCTTGCCAATATAAAACGTCAGTTATTTCTTCATGTTTTGTTAAAGCTTCGGAGAGTTCTCTAACTTTGAAGATTTCAGCATCTTTTGTTGCATAGCTAACAAAAACTAAGAAATCTTGTTCTTTTGCTGGTACTATCCCTTTATCTTTAGGAGCATATTCAATCTGAATTTCTCTTTGATCCTTTTTTGACACTACAGCTGCAAACAGTCTCTTTTGAGCATCTTTCTTAAGTTTATGTTCCACAATTTCATTTATAATTATCATAACAGTTATTACTATACCATATATTGCTATATTAATATATTGCTCTGTAATTACACTGAAAATAATTAGAATACTTAACGGAATAATCACAGCCGCTCCAATGATATCAACTAATACTTTAATCCATTTTTCTTTTGAATTGTAATGTCTAAACTTTACTTTAAAATCTTTAGATTTAAAAGGTAAGAGTTCTTTAGTATTTCTACTTTTCTGAGACGTTTTTCGTATCACTTAGAGTTTATCAATATAAGTATATTCTAGAATAGGATTTCATTGGAATATAAAACTTACATATTTGTTAAGACAGATTATTGCTAATTTATTATTGAACTATTATTAAGATATATTATGCATCAAAAAAGAGTCGAACTGTTAAAGAAAGACTTCGTTCAAGGATTTCCAGCATTTTGTGGCTTTACAGTGGATCGAATAGAACACGGAGCATTCCAATCTCGCATTAAAGTCCGTACTGAACATAAGCAGCAAGATGGTTTCGTTCATGCCGGTGTTCTCGCTACGCTTGCTGATCATACCGCAGGATATTCAGCGTATACAATTGTTCCAGAAGATATGCGAATTCTCACCATTGAATTTAAGATAAATTATTTCAAACCAGCAGTTGGTAAAGAAATTGTATGCAAATCGAAAGTAATTAGCTCGGGTAAAAAAATAATAGTTGCAGAGTCGGAAATATATGATTTAGTTGATAATAATGAACGATTAATTTCAAAAGCTTTAGTCACCTTGACAGCAGTGCCGATGAGCAAAATAGTTTAAAACGTAAATTTGAATTAAAAGAATTTTCTATTGTTGTATGGTGAAATCTAAAAATGGAAAGGGTTGTAATCTTTATAGATAATAGCAATATTTTCAAGGGGTTTCAGAAATTTAAGATAAAAGCAGACTATGAGAAGTTGAAGATTTTAGTAACTCAAAACCGCAAATTAGGGGGTATTTTCCTATATGAAGGTGCGATTTATCCCTTAAGCCCACAGAAAAGCAATTGGTATGAGGAATTAAAAAATCGGAGTGGATATATCATAAAGATAACTTTTGATAAGATAATTACGGGCGGAGCCATTGAAAAGAAGGTTGATATTAATATAGCACTAGATATCATCTCGCTTGCTTATGAAAATGCTTATGATACCGCAATTTTAGTTTCGGGAGATGGAGATTTTGTGCCAGTTGTAGCTAAAGTAAAAGAATTGGGCAAGGCAGTAGAAGTCTGGGCTTTCAAATATTCTTTAGCGAATGCACTATCGGAGGTCATAGGACAGGAAAATGTCTATTATTTGGATGATGTATTAGGGAAATTAAAAATTTAAGTTTATTATTTCTCTTTAAACTATCCAATTTGCACACATCTCATGGAAACAGATCCATGCTGGAATCCTTCATGAACAAATTTAACAGGTTCATCCTTTTCTTGTAATGCTAGGACATAAATTAATGGGAGGTAATGATCCCAGGTTGGGATACCGAATTTAGCAATATTACCCATCTTTTCGAAGTTTATTAAATCATTGTGATTATACTCTAATATATTTTGTTTTACAGCCTGATCGAGTTGGTATGCCCAATCCATTACGGGGGCATCTATTTCGTAATCGATGATTCCAAGATTATGGACGATATTGCCACTTCCGATAATTAAAACACCTTGTTCGCGAAGAAATGCCAAATTTTTAGCTAATTGATAATGATATTTAATTGGTTTTAAATCCCAACGATTAAAGCCATAATCTAAACTTAGTTCCAAGACGGGAATATTAGCATTGGGATATATATGTTTAAGGATTGACCAAGAAGCATGATCATATCCCCACTTATCGTCACTCACGATTCCATACGATTTAAGTGTAGTAGATATCTGGGTAGCTAATTCCGGCAATCCTGGACTTGGATATTCGATCATATAGAGTTCCTTGGGGAAGCCATAGAAATCATAAATCGTTTTGGGTTTTTTCGCACTCAATATTTTAGTTCCTGTAGTTAGCCAATGTGCCGAAACAACCAATATGGCTGTTGGTGTGGGTAATATATTTCCCAGATGTTTCATATCTCGAGTAAACTTATTATCTGAAATAATGTTCATAGGAGAACCATGCCCTATAAATAGCACAGGCATTTTTAATTCTTGTTTTTCAGATTGATTCATAAGTAAAAGAAGAGAACTCAGTTATTTTATCTTTGTTCTTATAAAGTATAGCTTAGATTACTACAATGACCTATTTCTCATATAATCAAATGCTAACAATTAAAAAGATCAAAAAAGCTGGTTTGAAAATCAATTAAAGGATCAATGAAAGCAAAGTAGTCTTGGAAAGTCCTAATGGTCATCTGCTACATATTTAGTATTATATATAGAACATAATTTTAAAATGTAATTTTGTCAGTAGAGGAGAGATTCTCAATTCCATATACTTTTAGAATCCTAATATCCATAAAAACAAGGAACGCACTGACAATTATAATCGCAGTTATGGATATTTGATGAGAGGTAACTAGATCATAGCAAATATGGAATATAATAACCATCAACACACTCCCTTTAGATTGATTAAAGAGATAAGTAAATATGATTGAACCTGTTAACATCAAAGGAAACATAAGGATAAGGGCAAAGAATAGATCATATCTGTAGAAAAAAGTCGGAAAATGCCAAAACCACCAAATGACAGTCAGTATGAGGGTAGAGATAAGGGCATTATATTTTTGTTGTAGAGCAGGTAAAAGATAGCCACGCCATCCAAATTCTTCAAAAAAACCATAGCAAAGGCTTGGTAAAATGAAGATGATAAACGTTATTAAGCTCGTTATATTATTCTCTTGAAAGAATGAAAATAAGTTGAAAACCCCAAATAAAGATTCTAAAATAAGGACGATGAATAATAGTATTAATGGGGAAAAGGCAAAGAGAAGAATATTTCTCCCGGGGTATTTTAGAGTACGTTCTTTTAACAATTTAAGTCCATCCCTTTGTTTTAAAAGATAGAGTGCAATGATACCTCCTATGGTAGGACCGAGTGATCCTAAAGCATGCCATAGCTCTCTTTGAACTAAGCCTAAATCTGTATAAACCGCACTTAATGGAAAAAGAATCGCCCAAGTTACTGAATAGGACACAATTATATAAATAAGTAATATAAATCGACTTTTTTTCTGATTACTTTCCATTAAATATCACAATCAAAGAACTTTTGTGATGAAATTACTACTCGATATTATATCCTTATATTTACTATTTAAAATATCTTGTACTAATGAATTATTATTTTATTATTTATTCTGCAGATTCTCAACGACTTTTTTATATTTTTCATGAATTAAGGTTTTATCAAAATCCCAGAATTCTTCAAGCATTTTGTCCTGTTCTTCTTTAGTGAAGTAGTTCATTACAGGGATAAAAAAATGTTTATCTTCCTTTTCAATATGCTGTGGATAAAACTCAGTTAATTCGCTCATTAAATCAATAATGTTATCTATTACCTTCA
>Ga0307433_1001148_pt1 | contig 15560 bp, 20 predicted proteins | sample SalMarWE160210MG_FD_202166 | JGI IMG/M metagenome (GOLD analysis project Ga0307433, IMG submission 202166) | Salt marsh sediment microbial communities from the Plum Island Ecosystem LTER, Massachusetts, United States - WE1603-210 | ecosystem: Environmental > Aquatic > Marine > Intertidal zone >... | reverse complement strand
ATGGCAACCGCCCAGACAAGCCTCGGCACTGTCCAAACTTCACTTGAAAGCTTGGATGCTGTCCTAGGAGTTGTGGCAGGTGACACCGCAACCATCAAAACAAGCATTGGCACTTTTGAAACTAGCCTAGACGCCTTGGATGCCACTATAACTGTTATAGGCGATGATGTCACCGCTATGGCCGGCGACATCGTAACCATCGAGACAAGCATCGGCACCCTAACAGGAACAGTATCCTCCATAGAAGACGGCATAGCCACAATCGACACCGAAGTTGGCACAATACAAGCAGACGTTACAGCCCTCCAAACCGACGTAGCTGCAATCGACGTAAGCGTTGACATGACCCCAATATGGATCGCAGTAGTCCTATCCATGGTCGCGGCAATAGCCGCATGCTATGCAGTCATAACAATCCGCCAGAAAATAGCAGGCTAAACCAAACAACCATAAAGGTTAAATTCCCCCCCTCTTTTTTTGGGATAACAGTTTTTTTATGTGATAACAATGAACGAAAAAAATGAACAAACAAAGGTTTCAGAAAACATACTGAAACTTCTGAATAAATACAAAGAGTTCTGGTTCTTCATATCCGGACTGTTCCTCGGCTACCTGCTCCACGCCATAGCCTAAAGGGTTCAACCCCCATTTTTTATTTTTTAGCTCCGAAAATCTTAAACTTGACACACAAATAGATAGTGTGGAGAGTGTTGCAGTTTCTAAAGTACATCAAAGTTAGGCGAATTGAAACACGAGACGATGCCTGGTACGACTTTAGTTTGCGCCAGTTAAGGACCGGCGAAGTAAGCTTTTACACAGTAAAAGACTTCCTTACAGGCGATTGGCTCTTCAAAATATCCAAAGACAAAGAACAAGGAAAATTCTTGGTTAAGGCAGTAAAATGCCCGGCAGGAGTCCGCTTCTCACAGCTGGAAGGAAAAACAATGGTTTTCCAAGACAGCAAAATCGAGGGCATGCTCTACGACATTATCTCCTTATCAGAAACGGACGAGAATGACCGACTTAAAAGAAACATCGTCTCCAGCACCGAAGAAATCCCAACAATCATCAAAGAAAACTACACGATAAAACCCTACGAAGAAGCAACCGGAAAAAAAGCACCAGGAAAAAAATTAGTTACCCTAAGCAAACAAGAAAACGAAAAAGAACTCATAACCCTATTCATACTCGAACGAGCATGGCCAATCTCAAAAAACACACCAGAAGAAAAACTTAAAGAGGAAAAAGAGAGGCTGCTGAAAACAAAAACAACAAAAAAAGAAGTGGACACAGGACAGGATTGGTCATGCCCCATCTGCGGCAAAAAACATCGCCTAATACACGTGGAAACAGAAAAAACCGTTAAACACAAGCTACGAAAGCTAGGGCGTGGGCTCTCAACGCCTCCAAATACAAAAAAATAAGACGGAGAAGATGCTCCGCCTGACTAACGGGTTGAGTCACTCACATTAGGTAAACCTTGAAAAACTATTTATAGCTTTCGCCCTAAATCATGGTTGGCGCCGGCGTGACGGAACATGGTAAGCTTAGTAGATTAGTCTGCTTTCAAGGTCGGTGTAAGTTATCGTCTTCACGAATTTGCTTGCTGCTTTTTGTAGCTTCACATCGTCTGTTACCAGGATGGCGTCTGTGCTCTCGGCGATTGTGATGTATGAAGCATCATAAAATGTCAGCCGTTCTTTATAGGCTCTCTTGAGTGTGCGGGAAAAATCTAGCTTAGCGAAATTTATTGGTTGAATCACGCTTCTTATAGCTAAGTCTTTAAGCGTGGTGGCAACAGCTACAGCGTCTTCTAGAGATATTGTCTTCAATAATGTTGCAAGTTTCCAGAGACCATTGCAAGCTTCATATATCGCGAGGTCTGTTGTAACTAAATTTTCGCGGGAGGCTTCAACTATTAGCTGTTTGCCACGCCTAGTGACTAGTGGCAGGAGTGCTGATGCGTCAAGAAGATATTTCACCGTATTTCCCTGTCCTCACGCACAAGCTTGGCTACCAATTTTGGATCTATTTTACTGCTCAGGCGTTCTCTTAACAACTCAAGTCTTTCCGCAAGACTCCTCAATTCCAACTCTACAAGATATCTGTCAAGCAATTTTCTCACTGTTTCGCTGACGTTAACATTATATTTTTCCAGTTTTTCCTTGATTTCCCGCGCAACTCTAATGGTGATAACGCTCATCTAAAGCACCGTATTACACATTGTAATACAAAACTTATAAGACTATCCCTTCCAGAGTCCCAATGCTAAGCCAACCAAGAACATTATGGACGAGTATGGCAGAAGGTTCTTTAACCCCCCACCCAATTCAATTATTATCGGCAGAAACTCCATTGCCTTCTCATAAACATCCTGAAAAGCAAAACTCACATATCCTGCCACAACGAGAACCATCACCAAAGCAAAAACACAGAAAACCAGTTTTGTACTACGCTTCACAATAAAGCCAACTAGTAACCCAACAATTAAAGGCACAACTACTGGAACAATCCAAGCCAACTCCGGGGGAACAGTCACTCTTCCAACCACATAACAATATAGAGAAAAACTCCTTAAGTGTTTCTCTCTTTTTAGACAACTATAAGTATTTAAAGTTGGTACACCCCTCTATTTATTGGTAACAGGAGGTTGCTGAGTTGACGCTAAAGAAGGTTCAGGCTTCCCATCAACTTCCTGCAAGGGTTTCCAGGTCGACGTACATGAAAATCAAGCGTCTGATCGACGAGGGCATATTCCTCAACTTCTCAGACTTCACCAGAAAAGCCATTGAAGACGAGTTGGCGATGCTTGGAGAGACGGAGATCATCAGCGTAAAGCAGACTTCAGTCCAAGAGGCTAGAAACAGAATAGAAGAGTACCTAAAGCAACATCAAGGCCCTGCCTACCCAAGCGAAATCGCAGACCACTACGGCCTAGAACTCGAACCCACCTTCGAGGCAGTTAAGCAACTAATAGCTGAAGGAAAGACAAAGGAGACAGAATAATGGCACTCCACATCAAGCTCGGCGACTGCATCATAGGAAAGAGACTAGTCTACGAAGCCAGCAAAGCCCCCCACCCCTCCTTGATCAGAAAAAGCGGAAAACACCGCGGGGTCCGAGGAAAACTTTACAACGCAAAATGCTGGATCGAAACGCCAATCCAAATCACTTAGGCGATGATGATAACATTGTTTCCCCTCAATATAATTGTGCCAAGTTTTCTAGTCTTCTCTGCATTTGTTATATCCTCTGTTTCCTCCAACACCAAATTGAGGCGCTGATCGAACCCCTTCAATTTCCCCCGCAACTTCTTTCCATCTCTCAGTCGCACAAAAACAAACTTTCCAAGGATCTCCTCCAAGATATCCGCGGTCCTTCTGCTCATGCGTAATCACACTATATTCTCGTTAACGCCTCACATTAGGATATCTCTATCTAGCACCCAGCTGTGGCCTTCATGGATGAAAATAGACCTCTTTGTCTCCTCTGTTGAAGGATTCAGGTCTTTGTCGTCTAAAGCGTTTTGTTCTATACGTTTGAGCCGGCGTAGGACAAACCAGCGATCACGCCCTTCTATTCTGCTGGCGATCTCGGTTGTCGTGAGGCCTGAACTACCGAATAAGATAGAAATGATCTCCCGGTCCTCTTTGTCTCCGCAGAAGCTATAGGGGTCAAAGAAGGGCAAGTCGATGCCAAAGTCCTTCATCTTTTCCTGAATCTTTAAGTATTTCATAAGTCACTTTGCGTTTAAGACTCTTCGAATTGCTAATGATGTAGCTGATGTTTTCTTCAGTAGGAACTTTGATTGGCGAATCAGACTTTCGATAAACTGGCTTTTCCCATTGTATGTTATAGTATTTTGCATAGTTGTTGTAGGCATTGGCTAGTAGATTCTTTGTGTTTGGATTAGTCTTAGTGCTGATGTATTTTAGAACAGATTCTGGATCTGATAAATCTGCATGCCTATTGAGATGTTTTAGCTTTTTTGATAATCCTTTCAGCGTGGATTCTGCGTAGCCTCTTGAATGTAAATGTATTAACACGTTCAAGATAGCCTGGGGTTTAGTTGTGGTAGCCCGGGGGAGATTCGAACTCCCGTCAGCGGGTTCAAAGCCTGATGGGTACGCAACATACGGTTTGACGGTTAACCCTAGCTTTCTTCCAGCAAGCATATTGCGAGTTAGTGTCGAAACAATGTTCTTAATTGCGATTGGATTGATCCTTATTTGTGTATGCTTAAAACCTTAAGTAGAGGTGACAAATATTTGCTCATACACGTCTACGGACGCGTATTAGCTAATAGGTATCTGCACCTAATTGGGTGTAGAAACCCGCGGGCCCGCCACTTTTCAGGTGCCCGCCAGTGCCATTCAAATGCGCGCGTGCAGACAGGTTGGGCATAGTAGAGGGTCTGCAGAACTATTTTTCTTTCACGCTTATGGCGTCAACTGGGCAGCTTGATTTACATTCTAAACATGCTGAACATTTGCTTGGATTTGTGACGATGGGTTGTTCCTCAAACCATTCTAGAACACCGAAAGTGCAGGCTTCAACGCATTTTTTGCAGCCGGTGCAGCGGCAGTAATCAACTTTGATTTCTACAACCATTCTTTGTGTCCCCTAACGCAGCCGAGTATGTACTCTTAGATTATAATCTTCTTCTTAATCAATCCACCTTTAAAGTATGGTAAAGTTTAGATAATCTGTATTTTGTTTGAACGTACGCGTTCAAAAGCGTAATATACGATTAAATTTGTTAAGAAAGTAGCGGCAGGTAATGGAATGTTATTGAGAGGCAGAATTGATATACGTCGGATTAAGACGATGATACGATCGATTATTTTATACTACTTTTTTAATTGCATTTGTACAAACCATAATCATTTTCACTTTAGTCATATCACGGCATTATGCATTTCGTACAAATACTTGGGATGTTGGCATCTATTCTTAAACTTTGTACATGCTTCAGGGTTGCATGAATCAAGTTGTTGACAGGAGCCTTGAAGTATATTATGTTGATGTTTTCAGGCTTTTCTCTTTTCATTTCCAAACCCTTTTACAATCCTATGTAATACTCGTTTTCATTAATGAAATCTACCCCATATTAGGGTCATTTAGACAACGAAATGAATAAAAGGTAGGTTTGCTGCATTTCTTACATGGTGACGGTAATTTGCCTGTAAAAGGATATGATTCGGTGAACCTACCCTCAGGGTTATACGCTAAGGTGAAAACGTTGGTAAAGACTAGGACTGACCTAGGTTACAGAAGCGTAACTGAGTTTGTGGCAGAGGCTGTCAGGAAAAGAACAGAAGAAATCGAAAGGATAAACAGTCTCAAGTCAAAACTCGAAGAAAAGTTCTCCACTGGTAACTAGGATATTCATCATACCCCGTTGTAACAACATATGAAGTTTATGGCAGGCTTTGTACAAAAGACAAAAACGAGTTTTCTTTAGGGTTATCCCGAAATCTAGCACTAACCCGCTCCTGAAAGTGCACTTAAAATTGTAGCGCCTGAATCTTGCGTGCCTCTTTAATTATGGGGCCAATGACCTTAAGCACCTTTAGACCCCTTTCAGTCGCAACGTAAAATATTTTGTTCTCGCCCAATTTTTGTCTCTCAACGAGATCCCGATTCTTCAGCAGACTCAGATGCTGTTCCAGACGGGTTTTGTTTAGTTCAACCTTTGTCGTCAGCTGGGTCAACTTCATGGGACCATTAGAAGCCAAGGTGCAAAGAATCTCCATGCATATCTTCAGCTTTGACCTCTGCATCCTTTCACCCTTTCCCTTCCGAATTATGGGCGACATAGCTTTTCTTTTTGCATGTGCCATGGGTTTCCCAGCTTTCTCCTTCGTTAGACCCTATTTTATATGTGTTATGAATTATAAATCCAAATCCAAAATCATTAGCTTAACGTTATCCTCGTTTCCGAGGTCAACGGTATCTTGTTCTCTATTTTGCAGTGACAAGCTTGGCGCCACAATTTTTTACCATTCAATGTCCTCTTCCGCGATGGTGCTCCAACACTTTCTGCAAATGGGGAGGCGCTTGTTTCTGTAATAGATGTAGACTTCGATGTCTGTATTTTTGCATTTTCCGTTCCAAGGATTTTTGCAGTTCTCAATTGCTTTAGTTAAGGTTGCCATGGTAAATCCAATTCTCTTGATGATTGGATAAGCATTTAAAATCCTCGACGAAACGACATCCTATTGAGGGGAGAGCAAAGTGAAAGTAAAGTATGCTCTCTGTCTTCCAATCACCTGTTCTTGTCCCAAATCCGAAGAATTTCACGTAAGACTCAAAAATGGTTGACGGGTAAGTTTTCATGGTAGACCGATGATTGACTCCTACGATTTTGGCAGAATAACAATAGACGGAAAACGTTACAACACTGACCTACTAGTTTTTCCTGACAAAATCAAGACTGGCTGGTGGAGAAAAGAAGGGCACCGTCTCCAAATAGCTGACTTAAAGGAGGTTCTTGAGACGAAACCTGAGGTGCTGGTGGTGGGCACAGGCTACTCAGGGATGATGAATGTTCCCCCTGAAACCAGAAAATCTGTTGAATCTGAGGGAATCGAACTCATAGTCCAGAAAACCGCTGAAGCCTGCCAAACCTTCAACCATCTAATCGAATCCAGAACTGTTGTGGCAGCTCTCCACCTGACATGCTAATGAGGCAAAGTTTTATCCAGAGAGTATTTAGAAATGTTATCCGTTCAGGAACGATGGGCTAGTCGAGATTTGAGGCATGAATATGGAGTACCCAAGTGAATGGGGAATTGTATTCACAGCTAAAAATGGCAAGAAGGTAGAGTTTCGCCCAAAACAGTCTGGTGACACGGAAATGCTGTGGAAAATGTTTTCGACAATGTCAGATAAAAGCCTGTCAAACCTAGTTCCTCCATTCACTAGAGAAAGAATAGAAGGCTGGACACGCAACATAAACTATGACGAAGTCCTGACAATGGTTGCAGTCACGGAAGAAAAAAACGAGCAGCGAATTGTTGGCTCAGCATCACTTAAGTTCAACCCGCAGGAAACCTCTAAACATAAGGCAGAGTTGAGCATTACCGTGCATGATGACTGGCAAAACATGGGATTAGGCACGGCGATGTTGAAGCATCTGCTTGGTATTGCTAGAAAGAAAAAGCTAATAAAAGTTTGGCTTCTTGTAAGCACTGACAACGATAGAGCCGTTTATGTGTACAAGAAAGCGGGTTTTGAAATAGAAGGAAAACTCTGCAAAGAGCGGTATGTCAAAGGCAAATACAGAGACGAATACAGAATGGCGATTTTCCTATAAACACAAAATTCTGCCTTATAATCATGTTTGTTCTAATTTCCAGTGATAACCCAAAAATATTCGTCAATCTATGATACTTTTTCTCTGGGAACCTTTCCCAAGTTAATTATGAGGTCTCGTGTGTTCTTCATGTCTTGGAGGTAAACGAATTCGTCAACCCCATGATATCTGGTGTCGGCTCTGATGGTGCCATAACAAACTACAGGTATCCCATTCTTGGCGAAAAAGCTTCCATCGTTTCCCCCAAGTTCCGCAGCATAGGGTAAACTTTTACCCGTTGTCTTCCTTATGCTTTCAGAAACTGTTTGCACAAAAACTAAATCCTTTGGCGTGTGGTAGCCCTGCTGCCTGTTCACAAGCTCCAAGGACGCTTCGCAACCGGTCTTCTCAATTGCCTTCTGGAAGAAATTGTTCAGTTCTCTCTCAGCCTGTTCGATAGGCTCTTCAGGTAGGAGTCTCCGGTCAAAGCGAACTTCGCATGTGCCAGGTATGACGTTTTCTTTTTCTCCTGCGCTGATCATTGTTACTGAATATCTTCCCCAAACAAGTTTTCTCGGAGCCCCGGGGGGCGCATTTAAGGTTGATTCTTTTTTCTCAACTAGTTTTCTGTATTGTTCAAACTCTGCAAGCAGTTTCACGGCTTCTTCGATGGCGTTTTTGGCTTTGAAGGGGTACCCAGCATGTCCCTGTCTTCCCTTAACCACTATTTTTCCCCAGATGATTCCGCTGGCTCCTAAAAAGAGGCTCTCCGGTCCAGCGTCAACTATCAAAGCTGCGTCTCCCTTTAGTCCCCAGTCGCTCATCACATAGTCGACGCCGTATCTTCCCCCTATCTCTTCATCCACCCCAGCGACAAGCTTGAGGTTAATGTCCAACTCTTCGTCACTTAGATGCCGCAGGGCTCCCATAACCGCTGCAATGCCTGATTTGTTGTCTGCAGTGCCTCTTCCATATGCTTTCCCGTTCTCAACCGTCAGTTTGAAGGGAGGATACTTCCATCCGGTTCCCGGAGGAACAACGTCGAAGTGTGATTCAAGAAGCAAAGTTGTATCTGAACCTGAGTCAAGGGTTACAATAACGTTTGGACGCGCAAGTCCATCCTTAGCGCCCTTCTCCCCATCCACTATCTCTGCTGTTAGAGAGCTATTTTCCGCTTCCTCAACGATTATCGAAGCACATTCACCGTATCCCTTCTTCGGAACTGATTCAGTGTTTATCTCCACCAACCTGGAGAGAAGATTAATCTCGTAATCTAACGAAGCCAACGCATTCATCCCATGCTTCTATCTGTTCTGCCGAGACTTTAGCTTTTTTGACCCTATATTGGCTGAAATGAACGGAGCACCAAAAAATAGCCACAACTAAAACGCGGAGAAGTGAGAAGCTGTTTATCGTATCCTAACTTTTCTTCCCGAACCATGGATCCTTTCCTCTTTCATTCTTTCAGCTGCAAAAAAGGTTAGGTCTTCGAATTGTTCGTTGGTGAGAACTAATCTTGCCTTGGCGAGAATCTCCAGACATACGTCCTTGAAAACCATGTCTGCACATCCAAGCTTAGCATCGTCAATCAACTCTTTGCAAGCCGAAAGAACAACTTCACTCAACATTCTCACCTGCCTCCTGAACAATAAAAACCGTCCACCATTATACTTTATGACCCCAAAATCCGTATCAACAATAAACATCCTTCACTCGTCTATACAACACAAGACCCTGAAGCGTCAGACATAAGCCAATTTGGAACAAAAAAACTGCCCGCTCTCTGTTTTCAAGCCTTCAGAAAGGTTAATTAGGTTGTTGGAAAACATGGTTAGTTGCACGATCGTCACAGATAGCATCTTGACGAGGTGAATGCCATAGCCGTGATCTTAGGCGGCTTCAACCCCGACGTTTAAGGCGTTTAACGCCCCTGGATGATGGGTTTGACCTCCGGTTGCGGCGACAAAGATGAGGACCTGATTTCGGTCAGATCCGAAGTGGGCTTTGGCGCTAATCCCCAATTCCAGTCGGTTTTGTGGCTAAAATACTCCGACTGAAAAATTTAAATCCGGTTGATCCTGCCGGACCCTACTGCTATCGGGGTGGGACTAAGACATGCGAGTCGAGCGTCTCTAGCTATGTTGAGACGCGGCAGACGGCTCAGTAACACGTGGCTAACCTACCCTCAGGACGAGGACAAACCCGGGAAACTGGGGCTAATACTCGATAGGTGAGGATGCCTGGAATGGTTTCTCACTCAAAGGGCTTTGGAAACATGCTTTTCAAAGTTGCCTGGGGATGGGGCCGCGTCCGATCAGGTTGTTGGTGAGGTAACGGCTCACCAAGCCTATAACCGGTACGGGCCGTGAGAGCGGTAGCCCGGAGATGGGCACTGAGACAAGGGCCCAGGCCCTACGGGGCGCAGCAGTCGCGAAAACTCCGCAATGCACGAAAGTGTGACGGGGCTACCCCGAGTGCCGTCCGCTGAGGATGGCTTTTCCTTGGTGTAACTAGCCGGGGGAATAAGGAGAGGGCAAGACTGGTGTCAGCCGCCGCGGTAATACCAGCTCTCCGAGTGGTAGGGATGATTATTGGGCTTAAAGCGTCCGTAGCCGGCTTAGCCAGTCTCCTGTTAAATTCAGCGACCTAATCGTTGAGCCGCGGGAGATACTACTAGGCTAGGAGGCGGGAGAGGTCGACGGTACTTCCGGGGTAGGGGTGAAATCCTATAATCCCGGGAGGACCACCAGTGGCGAAGGCTGTCGACTAGAACGCGCTCGACGGTGAGGGACGAAAGCTGGGGGAGCGAACCGGATTAGATACCCGGGTAGTCCCAGCCGTAAACGATGCGGGCTAGGTGTTGGGGTGGCTACGTGCCACTTCAGTGCCGCAGGGAAGCCATTAAGCCCGCCGCCTGGGGAGTACGGCCGCAAGGCTGAAACTTAAAGGAATTGGCGGGGGAGCACCACAAGGCGTGAAGCTTGCGGTTCAATTGGAGTCAACGCCGGGAACCTTACCGGGGGCGACAGCAGGATGAATGCCAGATTGAAGGTCTTGCTGGACAAGCTGAGAGGAGGTGCATGGCCGTCGCCAGTTCGTGCCGTGAGGTGTCCTGTTAAGTCAGGCAACGATCGAGACCCGCGCCCCTAGTTGCTACTGAGGAAGTTTTCCAAGGGGCACTCTAGGGGGACTGCCGTCGATAAGACGGAGGAAGGAGCGGGCCACGGCAGGTCAGTATGCCCCGAATCCCCCGGGCTACACGCGAGCTGCAATGGCAGGGACAATGAGTTCCGACCCTGAAAAGGGAAGGCAATCTCTAAACCCTGCCTCAGTTTGGATCGAAGGCTGGAACCCGCCTTCGTGAAAATGGAATGCCTAGTAATCGCGCGTCATCATCGCGCGGTGAATACGTCCCCGCTCCTTGCACACACCGCCCGTCGCTCCATCCGAGTGGGGTTTGGGTGAGGCGTGGTCTTCTTGGCTGCGTCGAATCTGAGTTCCGCAAGGAGGGAGAAGTCGTAACAAGGTGGCCGTAGGGGAACCTGCGGCCGGATCACCTCCTAAGTAAGCCAATTCCGACTGGAACGGGAAAAAGCGCCAAAGCCCATAAAACATCTAAAAACTAGTTTTAGATTTTATTAGAAAAACAATAACAGAAGATTGTTGAAAACACCCCAACTATTTGTTTGTTTTTCTTGTTTGCATTCTCTTGGTGGACAGGTAAAAGATGGCGTGCAACACGACGTCAAATGTATGCTTTAGCTCTAGAAGCTAAAAGACCTGGAATTCCAGTTCATGTGAGAAGAAAACTGTTTAATCGCCGTGATAGAAGAACAGCCGTTACTTGGAAACTAGAAGTTATCATTGTCAAGGGTAAAAACTTCAAAACCGTTATAGAGACCTCAAAACAGGACGTTTCATCAAGAAGCCTTAGGTTAGTAAAAGCGTTCTTTTTGCGGGATCCTGAGAAATAAAAAATGCCTGATTGTTTATCCCTTTTACTTTTTCTAGAACTTTTTTAACTAGCTTGGAGTTTTCACTTAAGTTTTTAATACTGTTTGTTTGCATAAAGTAACAATCTACAATAATTTAATCAGTGTTCAATACATATTAACAAGTATACCTAGCCATGATGTACGTAAGAAAGGCGTTTTTCTTTATGACACACCAAGCATTGAAAAACTAAAAGCATGTACTTTTTTCTGGGAGAATATAGTGGTTTTCGAAAGTTACCTTTCAGAAGTTGTAGATAACCCAGAGTTAGTTAATATAACGTTGCTTCTCCTTAAAAATGGGATATTAAAGTTTTCTCACACACCAAATACACTAAAGAGCGCCATCCACGATAAAATATACTACACTCTTGACAAAGAAATATGGGAATTCATTTATAATAACGCAGAAAAAATCACAATTGAACCCACTTTTCCCCCTAATTTTGAGGAGATGATTAAGCAAAGCACAAAGAGAGATTTTGAAGATCAAGAATTAAAAAAATTGGTTAATGAAATCATTTACACTGAAACTAAAGAAAAATATCTCATTTCACTTTATGAAAATCCACGATTCGAAATCGGTTCATTTCCAAAAGAAATGTTATTGGAAATGATGGGTGATATTAAGAAAGTGGTTGATATGGAATCTAACTATCGTAAAAATTTCTCGGCTACACAAAACGCATTTGAATATCGAAATCGCTATCTACTCGAACAAACATCCGTTAGTTCTGCTTTATTTGTACCTTTTAATTGGATTCCATACTATCAACACAAAGTTGGCGATTACTCAATTAAAGATGCAAGATGATATTTACAAGGTTTAGACGCCATAATGCCAATTGTCAGAAGAAAAACTCTATTAGATTTTTCACTCCAAGAAATTTTAAAAATTCGGAAAAAAAGAAGGTGGGATAATGCGATGAAACGTTTAGGTGAATTATGTAGTGAAATATCGTATGAAACGGACATAATTGCATTTAGAAATGAAGTCAAAACAAGTGTAATATCTGAATATCAAGATGCTCTTGATGAAGAAGAAATTACATCTGCAAAGCTATCCAAAGAATTAGTTAAAGGCTCCGTGTTTACGGGAATATCTCTAATTCCCTTCATTGGACCTCTAGTTTCAACAGTTTCAGGATTCGTTGATCCTGTAATTTCATATCTTATAAAAGAAAACAAGCAAAAAAATCTCCCATTTTTCTTAAACGATATACGTAAGATGTCTAAGTAAGATATCTGTTACATCCAGTTGGATGTCCATGGTGTAACTTATCGTTTCTGGATAATGCGTTTGATTACTTTTGTGAGTCCCAAGTAATCTGAAGTCGTGTGGATTAATCGGTGTGTGAGTTTTAATTTATAGTATTATTACTATGATATTATAGTAAATAATATATAGGTTTATTATCTCTTAATTGTATTACTGGAGAAAACTATTATGGATAAATCTACTCTCCAAATCCTAGATCTTCTATCATCTAACTTAGATAATTCTTTGTCAATTAGTGCTTTAACAAAGAAGATTAATGAAAAATATGGTACTGCTTATTATGCAAACATATATCAAAAATTGCAGAAACTTAAGGGGCAAGATCTCATTAATTTAAATCAAATAGGAAAATCATCCATAATTGAACTAAACTTTCAAAACCATTTCTTACTGGATTTTTTGACAGAAATGGAAATAGAAAAAAAGCTGGATTTTTTTAAAAATAAACCTGAACTCCTTCCCCTCCTTATTGAACTGGAACGATCTTTGAATGACATATGTTCGATTAAAACCCTTAGTTCAATTAAAACTGAAAGAAACATTAAACTTAACAGACTTGAATTATTATTCCTCTTAAAGAAATCGTCTCAGTATCATAATGAAACCATTAGCATTTATGCAAGAATACTAGATCTACAGAAGAAATATAATATTCGAATCACTAGCCTTATTCTAGATCAAAAAAGTTTTTCTGAGCTAATAAGATCAAATGAAACAAATCCAATTAGGGAAGCTCTACCACACATATTAAATCTTTTTTGTCCTCAATCGTATTGGGGTGAAATTAGACAGATAAAAGAGAAATCTAAAATTAGAAATATTCTGAACGAAATAAAACCTACTAAAATTTCTCATTCTGATTTAATCTATAATCTTAATCGATTTGGTTACAAGGAATTTGGCTGGAACATAGAAAAAGGTAAGAAAATTTGTATTGAGTATATAACAACAGCTTTATTACTTCAAAATGATGTGAGACTTTTTGAAGCAATACCAGTGATAATTTCTAAAAATAGCTTTGACACTAACCTCTTAATATTCCTCAGTCAGAAATTTGGGACATCCAAAAAACTATTAGGATTGTTGAGAATTCTAAGAAAATTTAAACCAAAAAATGAAATCAGTAAGACAATTGAGATACTTGAAACTTTAAGAATTGAAGAGATTCCAGCTGACGAGAAAAATATATTAAAAAAAATGAGGCTCTATGATGCCGCTTGATAAAAGCGCTTTACTAGACTTCCTCAATATATTGAATGAAGAACTAGACAAGAGGATCACTCTTGTGGCTGTAGGGGGAACTGCAATGACTCTTCTTGATCTGAAGTCCTCAACAAGAGATATTGACTTTACAATTCCATCTACCGACAGAGATGAATATGAAAAAGCTATGTTGAACGTTCAGCATGGTCTCAAAATAGATATTTATGAAGATGGTTGGATCTTTTCTCAGGGTCTTCCTTCTGATTATTTAGAAAGAAGTATAAAACTTATAGAATTCGATAATATTATTCTATTGGCTCTACATCCTATTGATATTGTAGTTACAAAGATAGGAAGATTAGATGATAGAGATATGCAAGATATCGAAAGGTGTATCAAAGGTTTTAATCTATCAAAATCCGAGATTTTAGAAAGAGCTGCGGATACTGATTACGTCGGTGATATTGAGGTCTATAATTACAATCTGAATTTTGTAATCAAGCAATTCTTCAATAATAGTTAAATCTCTTAGAACCGGATCTTCGAAGATTTCGCCAGAAGTTCCAATGATTTTTGTTATGAAGATAAAATCAATTTTGATGTGTGTGAGTTTTTTAGTTTATAGTATTTGTTTTCGTTCTTGATTAGTGTATATTATGATTTATGGCAGAGCACAAAATTGGATTTAAACCAAAAAATCAAGAAAAGTCCGGTTCATATTAGGAGCCTAATAATACTTCATTATTGAAAACTAGCTTTTTTCTGTTTTAGCCAAAAAGTATATCATTTGTTATCAAGCTTTTTGTGTGTTAAGCGTTTTTATGTGCGAGCACAAACAGTAGTGAACTTTGTCTGTGGATGCTTTCAACTTTTATGGGACACAGCAAAACCAACCTAACACGTTTACGTCACATATTTGTAGTCTATTAACAGTGTATTGTTGAAATCAAGCTTTTTCGTTAATTCTGCCTAGTTGTTGTTTTTTAGTAGTTTGATGGCTGCCATTTTTGCTCCGATTTCTGCAAGTTTTCTGTTTTCTCCGCTGCCCACTATTATGACATCGTTTTCGTTTGGGTTTAATTTGGTCACTATTTCGTCGTGTAACGAAGATGTGCTTTCAGAAATGTCATTCACACAGGCAGGCATAGACAACTTGTTGCCAGAAAAAACCAAAGTTGTTGCTCCTGATGCTCCACTCTTAATCGCGGTGTCCCGTTGTTCCATGCCGCTCCCCACTGCCTGAGCTGAGTCTCTAACAAGAATCGCGATGTTAAATGATCCAACCGTCAGAGGGCTGCTGGCAACATCCACTCCCTCGCTGACTTTACTTCGCAGATCAGAAAACAGTTTCTTTCCAGTCTCAGAGAAAAAGATTCCGCTTCTTGAACTTTGAGTTATTCCCTCATTCTTCAGGTGCTTCAGAAGCGTTCTGGTTGTGCCCTCCCCCAATCCAACCTCTTTAGACAGCCTTATTCTGCCCACAATTTCGCATTTACCAATAATCTCCAGCGCCTTAACTACGTGAGCCTCATTAAAGGATGGAGCAGGCCCAGGCGCAATCTTCCGCGTAACTCTTTCAATAACCTCTAATAACCTCAATGCCAAATCCCCATCGCACACTAACCTATTACAAGAATCTGTTTATAACCATAACTTAAAACTTTTTAAACCATTAACCGACCATTCTCAACAAAGATAAGCGATGTCAACTGGAAGCATTGTGTCCACAAGGCTACGGCACCACAAAGTTTGATAAAACAGCAAGAGAAACCTTTACTAAACCAGAATA
>Ga0307433_1001147_pt1 | contig 15564 bp, 13 predicted proteins | sample SalMarWE160210MG_FD_202166 | JGI IMG/M metagenome (GOLD analysis project Ga0307433, IMG submission 202166) | Salt marsh sediment microbial communities from the Plum Island Ecosystem LTER, Massachusetts, United States - WE1603-210 | ecosystem: Environmental > Aquatic > Marine > Intertidal zone >... | reverse complement strand
TATTATTACGCTCTGATTAGCTTGGGTTAAGATATGGCGAATAATGTTGACTTTAGCCAATTGGCGAATTACACTTCACCCGAATTGGAGAAAATGGCTGGAAAAGTGCGTCAGATGGAAATGAGTCCGGAGATAAGGACACAGATTGAAAAGTATCTGGAGCAGCAGGGGTATAGAGTAACCGAGGGAGCCAAGCTCCTCGGGAAGTCAGGGATTGAGCATACCTTTGATATGCTGGCTCAAAGAGACGATGGTTTTACTAGCTACACCATTGCTATCGGCATTGATGCTGGTGGTGATAGGGAAAGAGAAGTGGGCGCTATTTTCACCCTTGCCAATAAAGCCTATGATTGCGGCATCCTTGACAGGATTCTTATTGCCATCCCTGAACTTGGGCAGGAGACGAAACAGCTGGCGCGCAAACAGCGAATAAAGGTTATTGACGGAGAACGAATTGAGCAACTATTAACTCTGGGACCCGCGCAGTCAGTTAAGCCCGAGGAGCTAGTTAGGGTTGAGACAAAGGAGGACCTGGTCAAATCTTTAGCTAACCGGGGCTATGAAGTAAAAGAGAAAACCAAAATTAAAGGCCGGTCAGGAATTGAATATACCTTCGATATAACGGCTCATAGTGAAAACGGTCAGGTTGAGCATAGGCTGGCTATAGATTTCCTGAATGGGGAGAAAGAAGTGGGCCTGGAACAGGTAATGTTATTTGATACTAAAGCCTATGAGGCTGGTGTTGATGAGAAGGTCATTGTGGTATCAGTGGAGCTTAGCCCCGAGGCACAGCAATTTGCCCAGCACCAGCAGATAAAAGTCCTTAAGTGGGGTCAAGAACTAGTTTCTGAACCTGTGACCGAAGAGTTGCCTGTCCGGCCAGCAGAGAAGCCAGTTAAATTAAAGTCTCACGCCAAGCTACTAAGGCAGACACCCCAACCTGAAGCATTCCAATTGATTCCCGAGGTGATGGCCAGAAGATATAATGTCATACCCCTGACTATATCCGGTAGGACACTGGAAGTGGCTATGGTAGACCCGACTGATATCTTTGCCCTGGAGGCTCTTTCCGCCCAGAGCCGAATGAGGATTAAGCCTGTAGCTGCCACTGCCCAGGAAGTCAGGGACGCTATTGACTTCAATTATAAAGCCTATGGCGAAATTGAAAAGCAGGTTTCCCGTATCTCCATCCCGGCTGAAACAAATGATGAGAAGCTTGCCACTCGTATTACTACTGATACCCCTCTGATTCAGTCGCTCAACCTTATAATTGAAGAAGCAGTCAAAGCCCGCGCGTCTGACATTCATATGGAGCCAGGAGAAGACAGATTGCGAATACGCTACCGTATAGATGGCACTCTTCAAGATACGATGTCTCTACCTTTAAGTGTACATCGAGCACTCATTTCACGAATTAAAATCCTGGCTGAAATGAATATCGCTGACCATTTTCGCCCTCAAGATGGTCAATTCTCTACCGAGGCTAAAGGGCGAGAGATAGATATCAGAGTCGCTACCGCTCCCACTGTCTGTGGTGAGACAGCAACCCTGCGGCTCCTGGATAAGTCACTGGCTACTCTGGGGTTAGTAGAGCTTGGTATGCTACCTGATAGCCTGGCAAAGTATGAAAGTATGCTCAAAATTCCCTATGGTATGATTCTGATTAGCGGTCCTACCGGAGCCGGCAAAACCACCACTCTATATGCCTCAATCAATTCCCTTGATACTCAGGGGAGGAACATCATTACCATTGAAGACCCTGCTGAGTACCGATTTAAGGATATTAACCAGATTCAGGTTAACACCCAGGCGGGCATCACCTTTGCCAGTGGCTTGAGGTCTATACTTCGTCTTGACCCTGATGTAATACTGGTTGGTGAGATACGCGATGCCGAGACAGCTAACATAGCTGTCCAGGCAGCCTTAACCGGGCACCTGATGCTGTCTTCTATCCACGCCAATGATGTTGCCGGTGTGCTCTCCCGTCTCCTTGACCTGAAGATAGAGCCTTTCTTGATAGCCTCAGCGGTTATTGGTGTTGTCGCTCAGCGGATGGTGCGCCGCATTTGCCCTGATTGTGGTCGCCTTATTGAGGCCCCCCTGGTCGAGCTGATGGCTTATGAAAAGGAAATGGGGGAGAAGCAGACCCAGTTCCTCTATGGTACCGGCTGTAAGGCCTGCTCCTATACCGGTTACCTGGGGCGTACGGGAATCTTTGAGATTCTAACTATAAGCGACTCGATAAGAGAGATGGTTTGTAGTCAAGCCAGCAGTAGTGCCATCCGAGAGCAGGCACTTAAAGAGGATATGATATCTATGGGGAACGATGGTATGCGCAAGGTAAAGGAAGGTATTACCACTCCTTCTGAGGTACTGCGCAATGCCTATGTTGCAGCTTAGCTGTTTGGAGGTCATAAATGAATTTTACTTATGTAGCTTATGGTGAGGAAGGGAAAAAATTAATTAGTGGCAAGGTTTCGGCTACCAGTGAAGAATCGGCAACTGAACTTTTGGCCTATGGCGGCTATCGGGTGCTCAGCCTTAAGTCAGTTCGTCCTTGGTTTAATAAAGAAAAACTACAAGCCCTCTTTTCTCGGATAAAGGCGGCAGAAATAATCATGTTTTCCCGCCAATTAGCTTTACTCCTGGAATCCGGCACCGATATCGTTACTTCTTTAGACTTATTACAAAACCAGATAACTAATCAAACCTTGCAGAAAATAATCGGTGAGATAGCTGCGGATATTCGTGGTGGTAGTTCGCTGTCGACGGCTTTAAGCAAATACCCCCAGGCTTTCTCTCCAATGTACCACCGGGCAATAGCTGCCGGTGAGCAAGGTGGTAACCTGGATTTGGTGCTGAGGCAAATGGCCGATTATATGGAGAAGGGAACCGTCACTCAAAAGAAGATAAAGGGTGCCTTGACTTATCCCATTCTCGTGGTTTTTGTCGCTATTGGTGTGGTATTGATATTGGTCACCAAAGTTTTTCCCACCTTTGTCGGCCTGTACTCTCAATTTGGGGCTGAGTTGCCTTGGGTCACCAGAGTCCTTATAGGCTTTACTGAATGGCTTACCCAGTATGGGCTGTATCTTTTGCTTGTGTTTTTAATTGCTGCTGGCGCAATCTATCTCTATGGCAAGACCCCAGCCGGAAAGTACCGCTGGGATAAAATATTGCTTAGTTTGCCTTTAGTCGGGCGTATTATCCAACTCGGTGAGCTTTCTCGGTGCTGCCGGACTATGGCATTGTTAATCAAAGTCGGCTTACCCCTACCGGAAGTCCTGGCCGTAGCCATTCACAGTATGACCAATTCGGTTGTGAATGAGAATCTGACCGGAGTTCAGCAAGACTTAATCAAAGGCGAAGGCTTGTCCCGACCTATGGAAAAGAGGAACCTCTTCTTGCCCTTGATGACGCAAATGGTGAGAGTTGGTGAGGAAACCGGTAACCTTGAAAACACACTGGGTACCGTAGCCGAAAGCTTTGAGGCCGATGCTAATGACAAGACCGACTCGGTTGTGGCGCTTATTCAGCCAGCGATAACGGTAATTCTGGGTTTAGTGATTGGTTTTATTGTTTTAGCCATGGTGTCAGCTATGTATTCTGTCTATAATCAGGTGAATTTGTAGGTGAGGGTTATCAAGGAGGCAATGACAAATTACAAAAAGAAAAAGGAGTGAAAGAAGCGTAGTGGCGGAGTTTATCTCCGCCTCACCCCGGGCGGGGACAAGTCCCGCCCCTACAGAAAATGCGGGAAAATGAAAAAACTAAGACTGAGTAGCCAGGCAAGGAGAGCTTTTCAAGGCAGCTCCCGGGGCTTCACTCTGATTGAGGTACTGCTAGCCATAGCCCTTCTGGGGGTAATTGCTATCGCCTTCATGAACGCTATATCTACTGCCTCCACGGTCCTGATTATTGCCGATGAGCGAACCACCGCCGAAAGCCTGGTCCGAAGGCAGATGGAGTATGTTAAAAATCAGGGTTACAGTCCTGAGTCGGTTGTGACCGACCCCATTTATCAAAAAATTGGCGGCATCCCTGAGGGTTACGCTATTTACAGCGTCAACCGTGGTGGTGAGATTGTTGCGGATATAGTGGGTATACCCTGGGATAGCGAAAATAAGAAGCCAGTAGACACGGACAAGGGTCTTCAGAAGATAGCGCTGGTGATTAAGCACAAGGACAAAAACAACCAGGATAAGGTAATATATACCTTCAGTAACGGTGACGATGCTGAGTGGGCTCCCGGCGTAGAAATCACATTGGAGGGCTATAAGGTAGACCGATAACGGAGGGGTATAGAGGGTTCAGAAATGAAATCCCAAATTACAAATAGGAGCTTGGGATTGGGAATTTCCGTAGAGTCGCGGCTGAATCTTAAATATAATGAAGATGAAGAAGATAAAGAAAGGTGAGAAGGGTGTTACTCTACTTGAGCTGATAATAGCTATCGCTATTACCGGTATTGTCGCCACGGCTATTACCATGCTTATTTCCCAGACGTTTACCGGGAGTACCCGTAACTCTAACCATATGGTCGCGGTCAGGCGGGTGCAAGAGGCGGGTTATTGGGTTAGTTTATATACCTACATGGCTCAAGACATGACAATAACCGGAGATTCAGGCTTCCCCCTTATCCTGGACTGGATCGATTTTGACACAGGTGAAAGGCATGAAGTTGAGTTTAGCCTGAGTAGCTCTGGTCTCAGGGGGAGTTATTCTGTCGATGGTGTCCCTGATGAGGAGAAAACTGGTAAGATTCCTGTGTTTGAGTTTATTAACCCTGACAAAACTAAAACTAATTGTCAAGTTAGTGGTGGCAGTGCCTTTAGCCTGCCTGATAGTGGTGTTGCGTTCACGATTACCGGTGGGGAGACAGAAGACACTGGCAGAATAATTGTTGACAGTGGAAGCATCTCGGTCACCCCCACAGGCAGCGCTACCTATGACGCGGGTACTGGCAAATGGAAAATAACCACCACTGGGGACACTATTACAGTTACTGCCACTGCCACTGGTTCTGCCACAGAAGGTAGCTGGACGTCCGAAAATAAGGCTGCCACTGCTGCCATAACCGTAGATAGCGGTGCTACCCTCAGTAGTGCTAGGGGGCTTATTTTCACGGTAACTGCCACAGTGGGCACCGGTGGGCAAGCAGCGAGTGAAACCAGGATATATAAAGTTGTGCCCAAACCAGTCTCATAGTGGACAGACATTAGTCCCAAGCACCAAATCCCCAAAATAGTAGCCAGTAGTCAGCAGTCAGTAGTTTCGAGGCGTGAAAGAATCCCTTCCTTCACGATTCAAATCCCAAACAATATCAAATGACCAAAATCCAAAGGACTAAACGGTTTTGCCCCCTGAGCAACCTGATTTCATCAATTTTTCCCAAAATTCCCCTCTTAAAATAAGAGGAAGAATGGACAAAGTTTCCCCCTCTTAAGATAAGAGGGGCAAGGGGAGTTATGAGAATTATGGAAGTAACCCCCTTTAATCCCCCTTACTTTAAGGGGGATTAAAATGTAGTGGCGAGGTTTATCCTCGCCTGTTCCATCATAATCGAGCGATAAAGGCCTGATAAATCAGGGAGCTACAGAAACCCGGGGTGAGGACAACCGATTTAGCTTAGTGGAGGATTCATCTGCGCCGCTCTCACCCTCAGCCTGGTCTCACCTTGACCCTCTCCATCGAGCATAGCGGGAACTCCCGTCAGGAACGAGGCCATTTATGCAGTTGACAGACCCGCAGCAATGGTTCATACTATGGTATGAATAGCCTCAGGAGGTCGTTATTATGGGTAAGGCTGCTAAGGTCGCGATAAGCCTACCCGAGGACGTCTTAGCCGCCGTGGAAATGGAGCGTCAGGCCAAAGGAGAAAGCCGGAGCGAGTTCTTTCGCCGGGCCGTTGAGGCACGTTTGAAACACGAACGGGAGTCTTCCGCGATAAGAGACTACGTGCGCGGCTACCAACAATACCCGGAGTCAGATGAAGAGGTTGAAGCTGCTCACAGGGTAGGCAGCGCCGTGCTGGCTGCGGAGCCCTGGGAGTGAAACGAGGCGAGATATGGTGGGCGGAACTGGCCCCGCCTGCCGGGAGGCGTCCTGTTCTACTTCTATCCCGCAATGAGGCCTATGCTGTTCGGGAACTGGTAATGGTGGCTCCACTGACCACGCGCATCCGTGGCATCCCATCAGAGGTGCCGTTAGGACCCGAGGACGGTGCGTCCCGTGCCTGTGTTGTCAATCTGGACACTATTACCACAATCGCTAAGGCGAGTGTGCGTGAGCGATTGACCACTCTGAGTGCTGAGAAGTTGAAAGCGGTAGAGGAGGCCTTGCATTTCTCTCTCGGCCTGGAACGGTAACGGGTGTATCGCGATTTAGCGGTGATATGCACGTTTTCGCCTCGTTAACCCGCATGTTCTGAAGGACACTATGATCCTGTGGACTATTCAAGACATGGCAGCCTGGGAACGATTGCAGTACAAAGGTGTGCTCAGGGGTGACGGTAGGCGGGTTCCGGCATACTATCGCCATGCTTACCGATGGATGTCAGACCAGATGCGCCTGCGGCTGCCCCCTCGCCATGCTCGCTTTCCCCTCCTGTCATTGCGAGGCACGATAGTGCCGAAGCAATCTCGTGCCGGACAATGATAGTACTGATGGACTATTGACGCCAAAGATGATTACGTTATACTGTTAGCTGACAGAGATGTTTAAAAATGTAGTTACCGAACTTATTGGGCAATCTCGTCGTAACCCACCTGTCTTTGCGAGGAGCGTAGCGACGAAGCAATCTTGATGGGGTTGGTGAGGATGGAGATTGCCGCGCTTCGCTCGCAATGACAAAATGGTGAAGTGAGGAAAATTGCCATGAAGAGATTAGCAAGAGATGAAAAAGGGCAGGCACTGGTCCTTACCCTACTCCTGCTCCTTATAGGCTCGCTCATCCTCACCCCCGCCCTGAACTTTATGGGCACCGGCGTTAAGAGTGGTCAAGTCTATGAGCAAAAGAATGCTGAGATTTATGCCGCCGATGCCGGTGTTGAGGATGCCCTGTGGCATATAAGGAACGACCTCGTCGAGGACTTAATCGGTGAAGGTTATGATGAGTATGACTATTCTTTCCCCTATTCCTATCCGTATGATTTATCGGTAAACGGCAAAAATGTAACTGTTACTATCCAGAACATCTGGATTCCCAAGGATATACCCGACCCAAGCCCCCCAACCCCCAGCGAGGCAGGACAGATTATCGCGGATGAGAAGCTGCTGATAATCGGCTATCCCAGCAGCAGCGAATCAACATACACAATTAAGATAGTCTATAACTGGGATACCACGGCAGAGAGGAATGCGTTGAAGGTCAAGACGATAGGGATATGGCTGTCCCCCGGCTTCGAGTATGAGGACGGCAGTTGTGACCTTGATGGCTATTACTCTGATGAGGATATTTCCCTCTATAAAGGCGGGACTGCCGTGGTCTGGACCTTTGACTCTCAGCCTACTCTTAAAAGCTTTCCCGGTGGCACCCCTGACACCGACCCCTCCCCGCTGGTAGAAACATTCACCTTCCAGTACACAGGACCGGAGGGGCAAATTCCCGAGCTTGTGTCCTCCTGGGTCGATACCACAGGAGTTACCGGCATTACTTATAGCTGGGATGACAGCATCCGGCTGTATAAGATTGTGTCGGAAGCCGGCGGAGTCCAGATTGAAGCCTATGGTGCCAAAACTAAGTTCCGCAAACTCAAGTCCACCATATCATCGGACTATACTGTAGCCGGCAACAGATTGTCGCAAGCAACAGCAACAAGTGGCAACGACAGATACTACAGAAATAAGCTTTACGCGGAGAGCGACAGCACCATCCTGAGAATCGGGCTGGAGGAAGTTTTCGAGTCGGGTAGTGCCCCCCCGGGGTATATTCCGGAAGAGGCTATCATAGAAGACGTCTATCTCTACTGGTCGGGGTGGATAGATTACCACTACGTCGTAGAGGAACCGGAAGAGGTGTGTAGGTGGGTGTTTAGGTGGCCTGGTGGTTGGCAGTGGGAGTGTCATTGGGAGGAGGGTTGGCAGTGGAACGAGATTCCGGACTTGAAGTATCCCAGTAGTCCCACTGAGGAGAACCTGACGACTCTGGTTGAGGAATCGGCTAAGGTCAACATTGCCAAGTTCGGTGTTGACGGTAGCGTGCAAACAATAACCGCCGATAAATGGCAAACAGTGAATACCTACGACTGCTCGCAGGCGGAAGACTCCTGGGTGTACTCGTGCTTTGCAGATATCACCGACCTCGTGGTATCCGGGGGAATGACTGTCCGGGAATATATTGAGGAGGCGATGAAGTCCGCCGGTAGTGGCACGATTGATTTTACCGTGGGGCATGCCGATGAGGTGAGGAATCTACCAAGACCGGGCTATGATGAATATTACTTTGACCTTGACGGTGATGGCAGTACAGGCTATCCCCTGGCCACTCCAGCTCATGAAAGACCTGGTGAAAGTTATCGAACCAGATATCAATGGAGTTATGCCGGCTGGTCGCTGATTATCTTCTACCGCAGCCCGGGGCTCGCGCAGCGCCAGCTTTATCTCTTTGACGACCTTCGTTATCGTAGTTATCTTGGCGGAGGTGATGATCCTGAATTCACCATCAGCGGCTTCCTGGCTCCCCCCGTTATCACCGAGGATGACACGAGCCACCTGACCTATTTTGTCGGCGAAGGCGATTGGTTTTACGCGGGTAGTTCCATAAAAGTGAATAACAATTGGCTGAGTGATCCACCTGGGAATCCTGAGGACAATGTTTTCAATTGCTATTCTAATGCCTTACCTCCCCTGACTCTTCCCCGGAATACCGATGGGGTAGATGTTGACACCTTTGTTCTGCCCGAGGGCTGTATATTGCCCTATGATACTCAAGCCACGATAACACTGAAAACCACTACAGAAATCTACAATTTAGTCTATATCATACTCTCGTTCCGCAGCGAGCTAACGACGGGCGGCATTATAACAAATTACGCGATAAAGATTATCTGATGAAGGATAAGGCCTGGATGATTTTTCGTATGAATATGCCGGTGCCGACCGTGCCGGATAAGCGAATTCCCGGTGCTATCTATGTGGTCAACCGGCATAAACTCTTGACAGTGCAATATGGGGTGATATAGTATAGGCGAGGATTTCGGCAAAGCTAAACTGTTACTTGTATATTATGGGCAAGAGGGCAAAACCGTTAAGCAAGGGACTGTAGAGTAATTATGAAAGTTAAAATAAGTAAGAAAGTCTGGTTGATTATAGGAATAACCATTTTCGTTATTGCCCTCGTCAGCCTGGTTAGAATCTACTCCCAGCAGGTTAAAGAACAGGAGGAGTTGAGTGTTAGCCTGGCGGCGCAGCAAACTCTCTTTAGCAAGCTCACTACTGATAAGAAAGACCTGGAAAGCAAACGGGATGCAGCCGAATCATTGTTTAACAAGAGTCAGGCAAAATTCCCTGAATCAGTGGAGAGCATTGAATACGGTGAGGACTTATTTAAGATTGCTGACGATTGTAATCTGGACTTAACCGGGCTCAGCCCGTCAATGCCGGGCACCAAAACAGTAGGGGCTGTTACCTATTCTGTTGCCTCATTTGTAGTAAAGGTCCGGGGTGATGTGGATGACATACTTGACTTTATCTACGCTATAAGAATTGGTGATGGTTTTCAGCTACCGTGGAGCGCTGAGGTGAAGAGTGTAAGTATAGACATCGGGGACGCAGAGTCAGCAGCTACCATCACCCTGGATATCTATGGCTATAAAGGTTAAATAAGTATGGCGAAAAAAGTTACTACCTTATTTATCAGAGATACCAACATTAACCTGCTGGTAATGAATGGCAGACAGATAGAAAAATGGGCCAGTTTACCACTGGAGCCCGGCCTGGTTAGCCAGGGGCTCATTGTTGATGAGGCCCAGGTAGCCGACAAGGTTAAACAGCTATTTAAAGAGACGGGAGCACAGGCAAGCAAGGTTATCACTGCTTTAAGCGGGCACGATTCTCTGTATCGCATCATAACCCTGCCCGAGCTGCCCGAAGCTATACTTCCTGAGGCGGTAAAGCGCGAGGCAAGAAGAGCGATACCCACACCTTTAGAAGAGGTCCACTTTTCATACCAGCGCCTTCCTACTCTGACGAAGGGAGAAGGTCGTGTTTTCCTGGCCACCTTCCCCCGCAATCTGGTTGATGCTCTGGTCAAAACGCTGCATCAGGCCGGTGTCAGGCCATATATTATGGACTTAGCTCCTTTAGCCCTGTGCCGAATCCCGAATGAGCCTAGAGCAATCATTGTAAACGCCCGGTTAGACCACCTGGATGTTATGGTTATAGCAGACAGGCTCCCCCAGGTCATCCGCAGGTTATCCCTGCCCGGCGAGACTGAATCTCTAGAGGAAAAGATGCCGCTTATCGCTGAAGAGTTCAACAGAACTATTGCCTTCTATAATTCCAGCCACCTGGAAAAGCCTTTAGATTCAACTGTGCCCGTGTTTGTCTGCGGCGACCTGGCAGAAGTGCCGGAGAGCTGGCCATCAGTAGTTGGCCGGGCAGGCTATTCGGTGTCACCGTTGCCCCTGCCTGTGGAACTCCCCGAGGGCTTCAACCCCAGCGAATTCATGGTCAATATCGGGCTGGCTCTCAAGGAACTACAGTCAGGAAAGGGAGAAGCCAACTTTTCATTAGTGAATTTTAATGCCCTGCCCGAGGTCTATGTGCCCCCGCATTTCTCCATAGTCCGAGTCCTTGTCCCAGTTGGTACTATCATTGGTATCGGTCTGATTATCTTCGGAGTAATTTTTGTCCAGACTAATCGCGTTCATACTGAGGAATTGCGTTCCGAACTGGCACTTGTTCAGAGCAGTGTTACCCAAAAGCAGAGTGAGGTAGCGGCATTGAGAGCACAGGTTGGGTCGCTAGAAGCTACTGCCGGTGAGCTCAATACCAGAGTTACTGCTATGGAACGGGGGCGCGCGAACATTGAGCTGGATTTAGACGAGGTTGTAAGACTGGCGTCAGAGAAGGTAAGCTTGAGCGGTGTTAATCATGGGGGCAGCGCAGTAACTGTGAACGGGGGGGTTTCAAATGAGGATGACATTTTTAGTTATGCCCGAGATTTAAGGGAGAGCGGGAGATTCTCGGAAGTCTGGATTAAATCTATCACCCAGAGTGGGAGCGGGTTTGGTTTTGTGTTCTCCTTAACAAAATAAAGTTATTTGCAGAAATGGTGGCATAAAAGTCATGGCGAGCCGCCTTTTTTCTTGTCATTGCGAGTCCCGATTTATCGGGACGAAGCAATCTCGGTGGGGTTGTTGAGGGTGGAGATTGCCGCGCTTCGCTCGCAATGACATCCCCCCCTTGTCATTGCGAGGCACGACAGTGCCGAAACAATCTCGGCGGGACTGGTGACAAGGGAGCTTGGATTTTGGGATTTAGCCAATAAGGCACTTATTTTCTAGTGGCATTTTCGTTTATAATGGCGAGAACATAGGGAGTCCTCCAAATATTAGCAGTTATCGTAGCGTGATGAAATTGCTGCCAAGACTGGTCATCGTTCTTGTCGTTTGCCTTATAGCCATTGCCCTGCCGGCTGTGCCCGCACAGGCCATTCAGTGCTATATACCCTTTATCGACCTCTATCCGGACTCGGGAACTCCGGGAACAGAGGTCGTCGTCAAGGGCCAGCGTTTTTATGAGGACGCATTTGTCGAAATTTATTTTGACGGGGACAGAGTAGCCACAGGCAGGACCGATGAATACGAAAAGTGCACAATCACCTTCATCGTTCCTGAAAGCTGCAAGGGAGTTCATCAGGTATACGCCGAGGTACTGGATGAAACAGCCGAAGCTAACTTTAGCGTGAATCCGGGGTTGACGGTAAGTCCCGAAAAAGGCCCTGTGGGCACTATGGTTACCGTGAAAGGCCAGGGTTTTGCCAAGGATGAAGAGGGCATCGCGCTGATGTACTACCTTAATGGCAGCTACGAAACGGTAGAGGGAAATATCACAGCGAATGCCAAGGGCAGTTGGAAGACGAGTGTCCAAATTCCTCCTTCCACCAGGGGAGAACACAAGCTAGACGCCCAGGGCGCTGAGAGCAAGTTTTACGATGTCGAGGATGCCATATTTAGAGTAACGCCGGGGATAACCATAGGTAAATCATCGGGCATCGTGGGCGAAAGCATAACGGTGACGGGCAGCAGATTTACGGCTAACGAGAGGGGCATCCAGATATTGTTTGGTGGAGAGGCAGTGGTCACGGACATCAAGGCTGACTACCAGGGTGATTGGGAGGAAAGCTTCCAGGTGCCTGAGATGCCCACAGGCACATATGGCGTCACCGTCGAGGGAGAGCAGACCCCGCCAGGAGACATCAGCGGGCTCCTCTTCGAGATAAAGCCGGGCATCGTGTTGTCCCCCGGCGAAGGATACGTGGGCATGAACCTGACCGTCACTGGCCGCGGATTTGCCGCCGACAAAGATGTGAACATAATGTACGATGGCAGCCAGAAAGCGACAGCCGAAACCAACAACAAAGGCAGCTTTGAGGTAAGTTTTCCCGTGCCTGAGAGCCACTACGGCGAGTGTCAGGTGACAGCCGAGGATGCCGAAGGGAACAAAACTGAACAACCCGCTGTCTTCACCATGGAATCAGACCCCCCGGACACACCAAAACTCATTTCACCATCCGACGGAAGCCGGGTGGGACTCATAGGCAGGGTGAGGCCGACGTTTAAGTGGTCTACGGTATCCGATGACAGTGGTGTTTACTATAGCCTGCAAATAGCGACCAGCGTCAATGTCACCGCCACTGGAAAATTCGTTTACCCCATATTTTCGGTTGAGGGCTTGGTCAGAACAGACTATACGCTGGAGAAAAAAGACGCTCTGCCTTATGGCACCTACTACTGGATTGTGCAAGCCGTAGATGGTGCAGAGAACGGAAGCGGCTGGACCGCAGCCCGTTCCTTACGCGCCGGACTCCTACCCCTATGGGCATTCATTGCTATCATAACCGCAACAGCGGTGGGCATCATCGCCCTGGTTCGCTTTCTCTTAATAAAGAGAGGAATATATTACTATTAAAATGAGCGTCATTGCCAGGAGGTTGCCACGCTTCGCTCGCAATGACAAAAGGGCGAGGATGAGCCCCCGCCCACAAGTCTGGCCAGGACTTTATCACTATTACTAATGGGGTATTGACAGTAAGAATGGAGTAGGCTTACACTATATTATAAATATACTTAAATATACTATGAATCAGCGGTTGACTATAAAAGAGAAAAGATATGGATGTTTTTTCATTGCTTCGGACAGGTAAGTCAAGGCGGGCGAGCGATTTGCATATGGTTGCTGGCAGCCCGGCAGCGTTCCGCATCGACGGCTCCCTGACACCAGCAGACGGTGTCGCTACACTAACTGCTGAGGATGTAAACGAAGCTTTTCTCCAGCTAACCAAGGCCGAGGAGAGAGAACAGTTCCACAATCAGCTGGAGCTTGACTTTGGCTATACATTACCTGATGTCGGTCGTCTGCGATGCAATGCCGCTCAACAGCGCGGCTCCATCAGTCTTGCCGTGCGACTGCTGCCGCCCAAAATCCCCACCATAGATGAGCTGGAGCTGCCCGTGATATGTAAAGAGCTTGCCGTGAAGCCCAGAGGGCTGGTAATAATTACTGGACCTACCGGCAGTGGTAAAAGTACCACCATGGCAGCTATGATTCAGCACTTGAATAATAATGAGACTCGCCATGTGGTTACTATTGAAGACCCTATAGAATACGTTCACCCCAGCATTAAATGTTCTGTGACCCAGCGTCAGTTGGGCTCTGATACCCTATCTTTTGACAATGCTCTAAAGCATATCTTAAGGCAGGACCCGGATGTGATTCTGGTCGGGGAGATGAGAGATACGGAGACTGCCGACGCTGTCCTTACCGTAGCTGAGACCGGGCACTTTATATTAACTACCGGCCATGCCCCCAGCGCTACTCAGGCCATGGAGAGAATAATAGACCTGTTCCCACCTCATCAGCGACACCTGGCTCAGACACGGCTGGCTTCTCTACTTGTTGCTGTGTTGTGTCAGGTGCTTGTGCCCCGGGCTGATGGCTCAGGGAGGGTAGCCGCCGTAGAAATTATGCTCGGCAATCCGGCAGCGAAGAACCTCATTCGTGAAGGCAAACTCTACCAGTTACCCAATGTAATTCGGACCCACCGGGACATAGGCATGATTTCGCTTGATGAAGCTCTGGTCAGCCTCTATCTTAAGGGAATCATCACTGGCGAAACCGTGCTTGATGTCTGCAACGACCGCGCGGAAGTGGAAAAGCTCATCGGCAAGGTAAAAGTGTAGTCAAGCACGGAACGCGCTAAATTTCAAATCCCAAAATCCAATATCCAAATAAATCCAAATATCATAATCCATTCACCTAAATCCAAATGACAATTGAAACTCAAATGCTTAAATGCCAAACCTGCCTCTTCCCCTGAACCTCCCCCTTCAAATAAGGATTCTCTCCTTTAATCCCCCTTAAAGTAAGGGGGATATTTAAGGGGGTTATTTTCATAACTCCCCTTGCCCCTCTTATCTTAAGAGGGGCAATTTTGGAAAAGGTTTTTGTACCGGGGATTGCTTCGGCACTATCGTGCCTCGCAATGACAGGTGGAGTCGAGATTGCTTCGTCGCTACGCTCCTCGCAACGACAGAGCGGGAAGTGTCATTGTGAGCCACGACTTGTCAGGGCGCGGCAATCTCCTCTTGAATATCCCCCTTACTTTAAGGGGGATAAAGGGGGTTATCACCATCCCTGTGCATCCTCTTTAATAGTTACCGGTGTCTATACGAGATTGCTTCGTCGCCTGCGGCTCCTCGCAAAGACAAAAAGAGGAAGGTGCCTTGCAATAACAGGGGGGGTGTGTCATTGCGAGCGAAGTTGCCTGACTTATCAGGCGGCATCTCCACCCACAAGGCGAGGATAAACCTCGCCACTACAGTTACTCACTATTGTAGGGGCGGGGCTTGTCCCCGCCCAGGCAGGGATGGTCATTGGTGTTTCGGGCTTTGAATTTGTTCAGGATTTAAATCTCACTGTCCCTCCACCGAGATTGCGGAGCCTGTTCCGAAGCATAAGCGAGGAATCTCGCTCCTCGCAACGACAAAAAGAGGAAGGTGCGCGGCAATCCCATTGCCTCACCGAGATTGCTTTGTCGCTACGCTCCTCGCAATGACAAAAGGGGGTATCATTAGTATTTCGTGCTTTGATATTGTTTAGCTTTCAGCGGTCAGCTTTTAGATTGTCCTTCCCTGCCTACTGGCTACTGCCTACTGGCTACTGCCTACTGGCTACTGCCTACTACCTACTACCTACTGACTACTGACTACTGTCTACTGACTACTGTCTACTGACTACTGTCTACTGACTACTGTCTACTGACTACTGTCTACTGACTACTGTCTACTGACTACTGTCTACTGACTACTGTCTACTGACTACTGTCTACTGACTACTGTC
>Ga0307433_1001146_pt1 | contig 15588 bp, 11 predicted proteins | sample SalMarWE160210MG_FD_202166 | JGI IMG/M metagenome (GOLD analysis project Ga0307433, IMG submission 202166) | Salt marsh sediment microbial communities from the Plum Island Ecosystem LTER, Massachusetts, United States - WE1603-210 | ecosystem: Environmental > Aquatic > Marine > Intertidal zone >... | reverse complement strand
TCGAACGCTAAAACAGCGTAATGCCAACCCTATTTCAACAATAGCAGAAGCATTAAGAAAATACATTCAAACCGGAAACATCCCCATGCTTCCTACAAGAAAACATGGCACTTGAGTGAGATGTTACTTTATTTTTACTTTCTCTCTCGTTTGTCCTATTTTGTCCATAATACGTAAAATTAATACCAGGGCGTAATAATGTTAAGGAAGTTGACAATGGATCTGACGAACCGACGGGATTTTCTAAAAATGATGGGTTTAAGCGCCGCCTCGATGGCTTTATCCGGATGTTCGATGACCTCCGGAAAGTCTGTGCCGGAGATTTCCGGGAGCAAACCCAACATTTTAATCGTGTTATGCGATGATCTGGGTTACGGGGATCTGAGCTGCTACGGTCATCCGCATATCAAGACACCGAATCTGGACAAGCTTGCCGTCGAAGGTATGAGGCTGACCGATTGCTACGCAGCGGCACCGGTCTGCTCGCCGGCCCGGGCGGGAATGCTCACGGGACGTACGCCCTACCGCTGCGGCATATATGACTGGATTCCCGCCAACAGTCCGATGCATCTGAAGAATAAGGAGCAGACGATCGCCTCGCTTTTAAGAGACGGCGGTTACGCAACATGCCACTCGGGCAAGTGGCATTGCAACGGCAAGTTCAATTCGCCCGAGCAGCCCCAGCCGGACGACCACGGTTTCGAGCACTGGTTCTCCACGCAAAACAATGCCGGCCCATCACACCATAATCCGAAGAATTTCGTTCGTAACGGCCAGCGCGTCGGCCCATTGGAGGGATACTCTTCCGAGCTGATCGTGCAGGAAGCCATAGACTGGCTCGGAACAAAGTGGGACCGCGCAAAGCCATTCTGCCTTTTCGTGTGGTTTCACGCTCCACATGAGCCGATTGCAACCTCGCCGGAGTTTATGAAAATGTACGAGGGCAAAAAGGAAGCTATCTATTACGGCAACGTCACACAAATGGATCACGAGTTCGGCCGCCTGATGAAAACGCTGGATGAGATGAAGCTGCGAGATAAAACATTCGTAATGTTCACCAGCGACAACGGCCCGGAGACGCTGAACCGTTATCGCGGCGCTAACCGCTCGTTCGGCTCGCCCGGGCCACTGCGAGGGATGAAGCTGCACATGTACGAAGGCGGGATTCGCGTGCCGGGAATTATCCGTTGGCCCGGCAGAACCAGGCCGGGATCCGTATGTCACGAGCCTGTCAACGGAACGGATATTCTGCCAAGCTTGTGCGAGATGGCCGGCGTCGAAGTACCCACTGAAAGGCCGATCGACGGGGCCAGCTTTCTGCCGATCTTACAGGGCGGCAAACTCAAACGCAAAGTGCCGCTGTACTGGCGATACAACAACGCGCTGAGCAAGCCCTTCACCGTAGCGATGCGACAGGGTGACTGGAAGATTCTCGCCGACAATGAAATGATGAAGTTTGAGTTGTACAACGTGCGAAAAGATATTGCCGAGCAGAATAATCTTGCCGACAGCCGGCCCGAGCGTCTTGAAGCGATGAAGAAGACTCTCGCTAAACTCCACGCCGAAATAGACGCCGAAGGGCCGGATTGGGATTAGTTTTAAGCTTAGCGTTTGGCGAGGATTGCGGCGTATCCGCCGTCGTGGTCGAAGCCTTCGGCCGAGGGTAGTGTTAACTGCTCGGATTCGAGAGTGAAGTTTTTGTTTTTCTTCAGGAATTTTTCGACGACTTCGCCGTTTTCGGTCTTTTGTATACTGCATGTACTGTAGCAGATTTTCCCACCCGGCTCGACTATCGCCGCGGCGGTTCTTAGCAGCTCACCTTGCAGGCCAGCCAGTTGGCCGATCGATTCGGTCGTAATGCGATAGCGGGCCTCGATGCGTTTTGCCAGAACACCTGTATTCGAGCACGGGACATCGAGGAGAACGCAGTCGAATTTAGAATTGCCGAGCTGCTTATAGGCTGCAACATCGACGCTTTTCATGCCGAGGCGAGCGATATTTTCTTTGACCATTTCGAGCCGACGGGCGTCGATGTCGGTGGCGATAATTTTCGCCGAATCATCGGTTGCCTCGGCCAGTTGTGTCGTTTTGGTGCCCGGTGCGGCACAGAGATCGAGAATCGTCCAGCCAAGCTGCGGATCCAGCAATCTGACCGGCTTCGAGGCTGTGATGTCCTGAACGGTAAACTCGCCGGCCGCAAATCCGGGAAGCTGTGTCACATCGCGCGGGCTTTTGATTCGTATCATTTCCGAATCACCGGCAATCTCAAATCCAATCTCAGCGGCGGCCAACTTTTCCGTCAAAGCTTCAATCGTTGTTCTGAGCGGGTTAGGCCTGATATAAACGCTCGGTCTGCGATTTGAAGCGAGGCAAATCCGCAAGGTCGATTCTTCGCCGTACTCGTCAAGCCAGCCGGCAACAAGCCATTCGGGCAGCGAAAAAACAGTGCTGAGATGTTCGACAGGATTTATCTGGCGGTCCGGCAGAAAATCAGCATCGAATTGACATCCGGTCTCAGCGTTTGCTACAAGCGTGCGACCGGTGTCGCCTTCGGTCAACGGAGCATGGCGATTGCTTATGTGTCTTGTGATTTGACGCAGGACGGCATTTACAAAACCCGATTGTTTGCCCCCCCCTGCGGTTTTGGCGCCGGCGACCGCTTCGTTGACGATGGCATGCTGCCCGATCGAAGGGCAGTAGATCAGCTCGTAGGTCCCGACGCGAATGATATTGAGCAGCCTGCCCTGAATCCTTTCGACAGGCCGGCCGGAGAACGTTGCTATTACCACATCGATAGCCCTGCGATTTCTCAGCGTCCCAAAGACAAGGTCGGTGGCTCGCTGACTTTGTTCGGTTTCATGTCGCAACTTATTTAATATCGTGCCGGCATAGTTTCTTTCCGGGTCACAACGGTTAAGGACCTCGACTGCGACAGCTCGTGCGGATTTGAGTTTTTGATTCGCCATATTCACCTGTGCATCACCACATCTCTCCCAGCCATCCCCAAGCAAAGGCTTTCCCTAAGGGATGCCTCACGGCGGAGGCTGCCACCCGACACTACTTCCATCGGAGATGTTGTAGTTCTTCTTTGGTACGAATAAACTTGACCTTATGGTTGTTTAAGAGGACGCAGCCACCCTTCGGATCGTGGTTGTCGAAATTAAACAATTCCGGCCCGCCGTGCTGATTCCAGCCGGCTTTGGTCTCGAATAAAAGAACGGTATCCGGTGGAGAATCCGGCTTGCAATTTGGATTCAAGGCATAATTGGATTTGCCTTCGCCTGCGGCAGGACATTTGAACCTTTCTATCATTTCTTCATCTCTGACTTCAGAATTATCTCTATCCCGCATGATGGTATCACACCATTGGTTGGGTTCCGGGTATGAGTTGATATCCCTACGATCTAAAGGACCCGCGGTATAGAGTCTTACTATGTTCCATGCACAATCGCTGCGCAGCTTAAACGGCCGTATCTCCGGCGGTTCAATTATATCCAGATTTGGCAAGCCTGGTGGGTACTTGAACATACTCTTGCTATCGGTTGCTATAGAATGAACGTAGACAGTGAAGGACACAATATGCTTGTCTTTATGGTAGCAAGCGATATGAACAGATTTCGCAACGTCCGGCGTACCATGTAGGATATTAGAAAAGGTTCCCTGGCTAATATCGTGCGCAAAGGCCTCGATTCGCCTTGGATCGGTTATCAAAAAAGTCTCAAAAGACTGTATATACTGCTTTTCGCTCGAACTGAGTAGATTATCCACGTCCTGACCGACGAATAAGTATCCCAGCGTTGAAGGCAGATACCGAATCTCAAGACGTGTACAATTGCCAAGATCAGGTGGAGAGGTATCTCGAACATAAAACGGACAAGACCGCAGCACAAGCACAAGAAGAAGGCATAGGACACCAAGAAAGAATAAGCTTAACACAACACATGAAGCACCTTTTCTGTAATGGTAAGTATTGTATCTCAAAGATAGATCCTTCCTTCACATATCTATCTGGATCAACGAATCATTAGCTTGTGTTTGCCGGCCGTTTGCGAAATCTTTGAAGTCCATCAGCGCCGAGCCTGCCGGTTTAATTCGCACAATCTTCAAGGCATCTTGGCCGCATATGACGTTTAAGTTTTCATCGAACGTTCCAGGCGAAATCAGGGTTGGTTCAGCCTGCCCTGGGCAACCACACAGGGTTGCCCCTACAACCTCTGCTCCGGCAATAGCAACTCGTATCGACTTGCCGGTTTTTTGTGAGACGTAATTGGCTGAAGCACCAGGCCAGGGCCACAAGCCGCGAATTTTCCTTGCCAGAACCTCCGCCGGCTGGTCGAAGTCCAGAAAACCATCGGATTTTTTCAACTTCGGGGCGCAAGTTGCTTTATCGTGATCCTGCTCGGTATAGACTGCCGTGCCGTCGGCGATTTGGGCGATTGTATTGAACAACAGAGGGGCCGCTATTTTCGCCAGCCGGTCATGCAACTGGCCGGCGGTTTCATTAGCGGCGATATCGGTCTGCGATTGAGCCAGGATTTGGCCGGCATCTATTTTTTCGGACAATGTGATTATGCTGATGCCGGTCGTGGTTTCGCCGTTAATAATCGCCCAGTTGATCGGGGCGGCGCCGCGGTATTTCGGAAGCAAAGAGGAGTGGACATTGATAGAGCCTTTCGGCGGCAGATTAGCCAATTCATTGTCGATCTTTTGGCCGAACGCAATTACCACAATCAGATCCGGTTCATGACCGGCTATCTTTTCGACGATCTCGGCGGTGTTTACATCATCTATCTCGATAAAAGGTATCGAATGCATATCCGCCCAGCGGGCGACCGGCGTCGGGTGGAGTTTTCTACCCCTGCCGGCGGGATTGGGCGGCTGTGTGACGATAAATCGCAGATCATGCTCCGAGATGCTCAGAGCATCCAGGCATTCAACGCCGAATTCACCGCTGCCGAGATATACGATTTTCATTGCTCATCCTGGACAAGAGGAGTAGAGGGCTCTTATTACTCGCGATGATCTTCGAGTTTTTTAAGTTGCCTTCGATGCACGATTCTGGCGGTCTGAGCCATACGATTTACGATGGTGATTCCTTCAATATGGTCGTGCTCATGCTGCATTGCCCTGGCGTAGAGTCCTTCGCCCTGGTCGGTGAATTCGTTGCCGTCGAGGTCGGTCGCGGTCACTTCACATTTCTTGTATCGACGTATCTTCGTATAGATACCCGGCACCGAAAGGCAGCCTTCGTCAATCCCTTCGAGTTCGCCGATCGGAGTTATTGTCGGATTCACGTACGCTTTTACATTTTCTCTGCTGCCGTCCAGAGAGATAATGAAAAGCCGCAGCGACACGCCCACCTGTGGAGCAGCCAGACCGACGCCCTTGTTTTTAAGCATGATATCGATCATCTTATCCACGAACTGACGGATATTATCATCGATTTCTTCGATCGGCTCGGCACGCCGGCCCAAAACCCCGGCCGGGTAATGTGTAATGTGACATTTATCAATATCTATCATTTTCCCTATCCCTCATCAGCCGGACATAAGCGGCCTTTTAAGTTTCGCAGATTGTAGTTGGCAATTATATTCACAATTCCTGCCTTACACTATATATCGTCGAATTCGTCGCCATCGAATGTATTGCCGAGATAAGAGCTTATGACAACTTCGTTTTTGATGATCTCAGCGGGCGGGCCGGCTCCTATGACTTTGCCGTGGTCGATTATATAAGCCTTATCGACGACCTCAAGGGTCCTTTCAACATTATGGTCGGTCACGAGGATGCTCACGCCTGAAGCGACGAGTTGCCGGATTTCTTCCTGTAGATCCTGCACGGCAATAGGATCGACGCCGCTAAATGGCTCATCCAGAAGAATCAGCGAAGGATTTGTTACCATGGCCCGGGCGATTTCGAGCTTTCTGCGTTCCCCGCCGGAAAGGAATCTGCCATGGCTGCGGGCGACTTCCGTCAGCGAAAAACGTTCGATAAGCATATCCGCCCTCTTATGACGCTCGGCCCTGCCGATGGACATCGTTTCCAGAATCGCAAGGAGATTATCACGAACGCTGAGCCGCTGAAAGATACTGGGCTCCTGCGACAAATATCCAATCCCCAGGCGGGCGCGTTTGTACATCGGCAGCTTCGTGATATCCCGGCCCTCAAAGAGCACCGAGCCGCTGTTCGGGGCAATCATCCCCATAATCATTCTAAAGGAGGTGGTCTTGCCGGCTCCGTTCCGGCCCAAAAGCCCGACAATAGTCTGCCGGTCAATCGTAATCGATACTTCGTTAACAACGATCCTGCCGGAATATTTCTTTACCAGCCCGCAAGTTTCAAAAAGAGTCATGTCTACCATTTTAGTATCTCATATATATCACACTTCGGCATTATAACAATACTAACCACTAAAGCAAACAAATAACACATCTCGTGAACCTCAGAGCCGGATATGAGAAAAGCTAATAAATATTCTGGCATTTTTATGATTTTTCTGCTATTAAGTAGTTTCTCTTATAAAAAAGAGTAATTTTGATTTAGTTAAGGACATGTATGTTTGCGATACTAAGCGATATACATTCAAATCTCGAAGCTTTAACTACGGTTCTGGCTGATATTGAGAAGAGGGGCATAAAGACGATTTATTGCCTCGGCGATGTGGTCGGCTACGGGCCAAATCCCAAGGAATGCCTCGATCTCATTATCGAGAAGACTAAGTGGTGCGTTCTTGGCAATCACGATTATGCCGTCTTTTATGAGCCGACAAATTTCAATTACGGGGCAGAACAGGCAAGCTTCTGGACCCGGGAGGTTCTTGAGTCGGAAGAAGAAAAGCAGGATCGAGACAAACGCTGGAACTTCTTAGGCAAGCTGCCGATGAGACGAACACTCAAAACTAAAGCTGGAACAAGCCCGGCAACAATAGATTTTGTTCACGCCTCGCCAAGAAGGCCTATCAACGAATATATCTTTCCTGACGATGTTTACACCAATCCGCTAAAGGTTCGGCTACTGTTCGAGCGTGTCAAGCACATCTGCTTTGTCGGCCATACTCATATGCCCGGCGTCTTTCTTGATGAGCCAGACTTCTACCTCCCGGCGGAGCTTAGTAACGTCTATCCGATTATCGATACCGAGAAGGCAATTATTAATATCGGCTCTGTCGGACAGCCAAGAGATAAGGACAACCGGGCAAGCTATGTGTATGTAAAAGAAAACGAAGTGCATTTTGTACGGCTCGAATACGATTTCGAATCCACAATGAAAAAGATACTGGCAATCAAAAAATTAGATAACTTTCATGCAGAGCGACTACAGAGCGGAAGATAGAAGAAATTATTTACTATTGATTATTGTAAAAAACTAAGCCTCTATTTACTCTGAGAGATAAGATATGCGATATTTGATTTTGGTTGTAGCCGGGTTTTGCCTATTCTGCGGCTGGCTTGTTGTCGAGTCCGGTTTTTTTGATGATTCATCGCAAACCGGACGCAGCATTATCCTCCTGCAGAATGTAGCAGCCAATCAAGAGACAAAAATACCAGAGGTGACTGTATCGAACACCGAAAATTTGGAAGCGGTTGATTCAATTACCTTCGGCGCTGATAATGCAACACCCAGTACAATTACATTAGGCTCTGTCGATTCCAAGAGCGGCTATAAGTACCAGTTGGAGTTAAGCTCCAAAGGTGCCGCAATCAGAAAAGCGGCTTTCAGCGAGTTCGATGACCGCGATTACAAGGATCCTCAGCCATTGGACATTATCTCGCCCATCCAGGAAAGGGATGGCAGCGAAGTTCTGGCAATGGCTAATACGAACCTTGTTTTTGTCCAGCAACAGTTACAGTTACCCTTAAACAGGCTCGATTGGAAGAGCTTCGATGCCGAAACCGCAGATGACGGCTCCTCGCAGACCGCCCGTTTTGAAACGATTATTAAACGTGAAGATACAGGTGAGCCGGCTCTGAAGCTTACCAAGATTTATAAAATCAACAGGGATAGCTATCTTCTCGATTGCGATGTTACCGTTGAAAATCTGGTAAATACCGAGCAGAAAGTACGCTTGAATATGGCCGGCCCAAGCGGACTTGGCAGAGAGGCCATCAGAACCGATATGAGAAAAGTCGTGGCTGCCTTTAGAGATTCGCAGGGTCAAATTAGCAGTGTAAAGCTCGATAAGAAGAAGCTCTCCAAGGCCAGCAGCCTCAATGAAAGACAGCTTACAAAACCGGGCGGAAATTTTCTCTGGATTGCCGCCGTCAATAAGTATTTCGCGGCAATCTTAGTGCCGCGCCCGGACGAGGGCAAAGACTACTGCGGCTGGATAACCAGTAAAACAGGCCGGTTTTACAATCCTGACGGGGACGCTAAAGCCGATACCGGCGACGAGAAGTTAGGCATGGATTTAACGGCCGCTACAAGCACCCTTGCGGCAACCGGTCAGGCCGACAGTTCCAGGACATATAACTTTCAACTCTACATAGGGCCCAAGGATAAGAGTCTTTTCGATAAAAACGAGATGTATCGAAAGCTCGGCTTTCTCCAGACGATAGACTTTATGGGCTGCTGCTGCCCGGCAAAGATTATCAGCCCGCTGGCGTTCGGGATACTGGCGCTGATGAAATGGATGTACGGCTTTATCGGCAACTACGGCGTAGTCATCATCATATTGGTTTTCCTGATGCGGCTCGTAATGCATCCGATTACCAAAAAGAGCCAGATATCAATGAGCAAGATGGGCACGCTCGCCCCGAAAGCCGAAGAGATCAAGAAGAAGTACGCCAACAACAAAACCGAGATGAACAAACAGATGATGGCGCTCTACCGGGAGCAGGGAGCATCGCCGATTATGGGCTTTCTGCCGATGCTGGTACAGATGCCCATCTGGATCGCTCTGTGGAGCGCGGTATACGCCAGTATAGATTTGCGAGGTGCCGCGTTTCTGCCGTTCTGGATTACCGACCTTTCGGTCCCGGATGCCCTGGTTAGATTCTCAACTTTGACCGTGCCCCTGTTAGGCTGGAAAATAGAATCGCTGAACCTGCTGCCGCTCATGATGGGCGTGGCATTTTACCTGCAACAGCAGCTTATGCCGTCCCAGGCAAATGCCTCGACGAATCCGCAAATGGCTCAGCAGCAAAAAATGATGAAGATCATGATGCCGCTGCTCTTCCCGCTGATGCTATACAAGGCCCCGTCCGGCGTAAATCTTTACATTATGGCAAGCACTTTTGCCGGCGTCATAGAGCAATACGTAATTCGCAAGCACATCCGGGAAAAAGAACAAGCCGAGTCTCAGGGTCTCGTTGCCACAACGAGCAAGGCCGGCGGAAAAGTCAAAAAGAAAAAACCCAAGCCGTTCTTCAGAAATATGTAATGCTCCCGCAAAGACGATGCCGAAGCACCGAATGTACGAACTACATGACACCATCGTGGCTGTCAGTTCTCCGACCTCAGATCGAAGATTAATCGTTCGCATTACCGGGCCGAAAACGGTCGAAGTATGCAGGCAAATATTCCGCCCACCAATCGAATCACTAAGCAGCGACGGTGGGGCAAGCCCCACCCTACTTTCAGGCTCTTTAACTATTGATGACGAACTTAAAATCGATGCACAATTGTACTTGTTCATAGCACCGCATTCTTATACCGGCGATGACGTTGCCGAGATCCACGCTTATACGAATTCCGCCGTAACCCAGGCCCTGTTGAGCAATCTTTTGGAAAGAGGCCTTCGAATGGCCGAGCCGGGCGAATTCACCGCCAGGGCATATCTGAACGGCAAGCTCGATCTGGCCCAGGCCGAGGCAGTCAACGAGATTATTGTCAGCTCCAACGAATATCAACTCGCCGCCGCCGAGAAACTGCTGGATGGCCGATTGGGTGAAACGACCGCAAAGCTGCTCGCCGACCTGATGGATTTGCTCAGTCTCATCGAGGCAGGGCTTGATTTCAGCGGCGAAGATATCGAATTTATCGCCCGAGACGAAGCGGTTAAGAGACTCGCCGCGATAAAGGACCAGCTCGAACAGTTGCTTTCGGGCAGTATTCGATATGAATCGGTGATCGACCTGCCGGCGGTGGGGATTGCCGGGGCTCCGAACGCCGGAAAAAGCAGCCTGCTCAATAAGCTGCTCGGCAAAGAAAGAAGCATCGTCTCACACCGGCACAAAACCACCCGTGACGTCCTGACCGGTGTTTGCACTTTGCCGCATTGCAGGTGCGTGCTGTTCGATTGCGCGGGCCTTCTGATGGGAGCCGAGGACATCCTCGATGAACTGGCACAACAGGCGGCCGTTGAGGCGCTGCGAAACAGCTCCGTAGTTATCTTCTGTGCCGACATATCAAAATCTGAGTGGTCCGAGGATGCTGGTATCCGAAAACTTATCGAGCCGAAATTTCTCATGCCGGTTGCGACAAAGTGCGATTTGATCCCGGAGCAGATTCTGCCCGACCGTCTTGCCGGGTTGAATGAATCCTTCAGTACGGATTTTCTGCCCACTTCCGCGCAGACCGGTGCCGGAATAGAGTTGCTGCGACAGACAATCGACGGCAAATTGACCGAGAAATCCGACGTTCCCCGTGCGGCACCTGTTGCCCTGACGGCCCGACACAGAAAGGCTGTCACCGAGGCGGTTGACCACGTCAGCGAATCGGTCGACGAATTGAGCGGTCGGCATGATGAGGTCGCGGCAATGATGCTGCGCGCCGCCTGGCAAGCTGTCAGCGATATCGAACAACCCGGAGCGGCACATATCGAAGAGCAGATATTAGGACAGATATTCAGCAGATTTTGTGTCGGCAAGTGAGCCATAAAATGCAAAATTTTTGATTTTTGAACTTCTTTATTTGTTCCGTTGATTTTGCTATTATTACTGTTTAAGTTCGACTAACAGCAAAACCTTTTTATTCATTTGGAGCAGGATTAGTTATGAAGCGACAAAGATTAATTGCCATGATTGTGTGTTTGGGTCTGATGCTTAGCGCTGCGGCTTTTAGCCAGGAAGACTTGCGCGTCTTGCCTGAAAAGACCAATGACGTGGCGCCGGGTGACATGATGAGTCATTACCTGCGCCGGCTCGCCGGCCAGAAGTTCGAGGATTGGAAAAACCAGTACGAACAGCGTAAAACGCCTGAGCAGATAGCCGAATACCAGAAGCGTCTTCGCGAGAAGTTCATCGAGGTCATCGGCGGTCTGCCCGAGCACACGCCGCTGAATCCGCAAGTCACCGGCATCATTTCGCGCGACGGCTACCGGGTTGAAAAAGTCATCTTCGAAAGCCAGCCGAAGCATCATGTCAGCGCCCTGTTGTTTTTGCCTGACACCGATAAATACAAGCCCCCCTATCCGGGCGTACTGGTACCATGCGGCCACAGCGCTAACGGCAAGGCCCATGAGGCCTACCAGACCATGGGGGCGTTTCTGGCCCTCAACGGAATGGCCGGGCTGGTTTTCGATCCTATCGACCAGGGCGAACGGAGCCAGATGCCTTCGCAATTGCCGAGACTTGCCGGCACAAGGGCACACACGATGCTCGGCGTCGGCAGCATTCTGCTCGGCCGCAACACCGCGCGATTCGAGATTTGGGACGGCATGCGGGCCATAGATTACCTGCAATCACGCCCCGAGGTCGATCCCAAGCGTATCGGCTGCACCGGCAACAGCGGCGGAGGTACGCAGACGTCGTACCTGATGTCGCTGGATGAGCGTATCGTCGCCGCGGCGCCGAGTTGCTATATTACCGGTTTCGAACGACTGCTGGACACAATCGGCCCACAGGATGCAGAGCAGAACATTTACGGCCAACTCGCGTTCGGCATGGACCATGCCGACTACCTGATGATGCGGGCTCCCATGCCGATACTGATTTGTGCCGCCACGGAGGATTTCTTCGACATCACAGGGGTGTGGAATTCGTTCCGCTATGCAAAAAGGCTCTACACGCGCATGGAATTTGCCGAACGTATCGACCTGCTGGAAAACGACGCCGGGCATAATTACAATCGGCTCCAGCGACAGGGTGTCGTGCGATGGATGTCACGATGGCTGCTCGATAAAGATTTGCCGATTACCGAGCCGGAAATCAAGCTGCTCAGCGATGAGGAGGTCCTGTGCGCCCCGGGCGGCCAGGTAATGAACCTGGATGGCGCACGGTCAACGTATGACCTGAACCGCGACTTGGAAAAGAACCTTGCCGGCCGGCGTCAAAAGCGGTGGGCAAATAAAGGCCGTGCAGAGCTGCTGGACGAAGTACGCAACATCGCCGGCATACGCAGGCTCGAAGAGCTTCCCGAACCAAAAGTGACGATGGCCGGAACTATCGAGCGGAACGGCTATCAGATCAGGAAGATTATTTTGACGCCGGCCGATGGTATCTATCTGCCGGCACTGATGTTCGTGCCGGACAAGGATGCAGGACAGCCCGCCGTTTTGTATATTCACGAACAGGGCAAGGCCGCAGATGCCGCGCCGGGCGGGCCGATCGAGGCGATGGTCAAAGCCGGTAAACGCGTGCTGGCCGTCGACGTGCGAGGCACGGGAGAAACGCAGCAGAGCAAACAGAACAAGTTTACCGATGCTATCGGGCTCGATTGGAAGGACGTTTTCACGGCCTACCTGCTCGGACGCTCCTACGTCGGCATGCGAGCCGAGGACGTGCTGGTTTGTGCTCGTTTCCTGCGGCAGCAGCAAGCAGGGCCTGTCGATTTAATTGCCGCCGGTAACGTCACCATCCCCGCGCTTCACGCCGCAGCGCTCGAACCTGACCTCTTCGACTCGGTGAGATTGACGGGATTGCTCAGCTCATGGTCGAATGTGATTGAGCTTGGCCGCTCTTACAACCAACAGATAAACACTGTGCATGGGGCATTAAAGGCGTACGATATTCCCGATCTGGCCGCGACACTGGGCGATAATCTGATTGTCAAAGAGCCGCTGGACGCTCTGGGGCAACCTCATTAGAGAAAAGCAAATTCGAAATTCAAAGCTCCTGTAAAGGCAAACAAGCCGGGGCAGGTTACTTAATTTTGAACCTGCGCTCCGGCTTTTTTTGCACGTTTTATTTTCCATCCGGCCTGTCTGGGAGCCGATGGAAGAGTCAAAAACTGTGTTAGCATTCAGTTTTTAGATTTCAATTAGCTGTCTTTTGCCTCGAATTCAGCATCGATGACGTCTTCGGGCTTTTTACTTTGAACTTCTTCTTCGGGAGGCGGAGGAGCTTGCGAGGCATCGCCGGCCGGTGCCGAAGCGGCCTGCTTTTTGGCTGCCTCTTCATAAAGCACCTTGCCTAATTCCTGGCCGGCTGTACCCAGGTTTTCAATCGCCTTCTTTATGGCGTCGGCGTCCTCGCCCTTGATTGTTTCTTTGAGATTGTTGGCCGCGTTCTCGATATTTCCGCGGGTCTCTGCCGAGACTTTATCGCCGTGCTCCTTGAGCGTTTTTTCCGTCGAATAAATCAACTGGTCGGCCTGATTCTTCAGGTCCACCACTTCTCTCTTCTTCTTATCATCCTCGGCGTGGGACTCGGCTTCTTTGGTCATCTTCCCGACTTCCTCGTCGCTCAGCCCGGAGCTGGATTTAATTTCAATCGACTGCTGCTTGCCGGTCCCGAGGTCCTTGGCCGAGACGTTCAAAATACCGTTGGCGTCAATATCAAAGGCCACTTCAATCTGAGGAACGCCCCGCGGTGCCGGCGGCAGGTCGGCAAGCTGGAACCTGCCGAGCGTTCGATTGTCCCTGGCAAATTCCCGCTCACCCTGCAGAACGTGGATATCAACGGTCGTCTGGCTATCGGCGGCCGTCGAGAAAATCTCTTTCTTGCTGGTCGGAATCGTAGTGTTGCGCTCGATTAATCTGGTCAAAACCCCGCCCAATGTCTCGACGCCCAGCGAAAGCGGCGTAACATCCAGGAGCAAAATATCCTTAACGCCCGCGTCGCCGGCAAGCACTGCACCCTGAATGGCTGCACCGACCGCAACAACCTCATCCGGATTGATGCTCTTGTTCGGCTCCTTGTCGAAGATGTCTTTGACGATCTGCTGAACTTTCGGAATCCTTGTCGAACCGCCGACGAGCAACACCTCAGCGATATCACCGGCTTTGAGTTTGGCATCGTCGATCGCTTTGCGACATGGAGTCTTAAGCCGTTCAAGAATGGGATCAACGAGCGATTCGAACTTGCTGCGGCTGATTGTAATCTGCAGATGCTTTGGCCCCGATGCGTCGGCGGTGATAAACGGCAGATTGACCGTGCTCTCAAGCTGCGAGCTCAATTCGCACTTTGCTTTTTCGGCAGCTTCCTTAAGACGCTGATGGGCCATTGCATCGCCCCGCAGATCGATACCTTCGGTCTTTTTGAACTCATCGGCCAGGAAATTTATCAGCACAGCGTCCAGATCGTCACCACCAAGATGCGTATCGCCGTTCGTGCTGAGAACCTCAAAGACATTATCGCCGATATCGAGTACCGAAACGTCGAATGTTCCGCCGCCAAAGTCGAAGACGGCGACCTTTTCGTTCTTTTTCTTCTCAAGACCGTAGGCAAGTGCTGCTGCGGTCGGCTCATTTATTATACGATCGACTTCGAGCCCCGCGATCTTGCCTGCGTCCTTGGTGGCCTGACGCTGAGAATCGTTAAAGTATGCCGGAACGGTAATCACGGCGTTTGTTACTGTTTCGCCCAGATAATCCTCGGCCGTCTTCTTCAAATCCTGCAGAATCATTGCCGAAACCTCCGGCGGAGTATATTCCTTGCCCCGAACATCGACCTTCACCAGCTCATCCGAAGCCCCGGTAATTTTATACGGCACAATCTTCTCTTCCGACGAGACCTCGTTGTGACGCCGGCCCATAAAACGCTTAATGGAAAACACTGTGTTTTCCGGATTTGTGACCTGCTGATGCCGTGCAATCTGCCCGACAAGCCTTTCACCCTTATCTGTAAAACCGACCACCGAAGGGGTCAGCCGGGATCCTGAAGAATTAATCAGCACCTTCGGATCGGAGCCTTCCATTACGGCTACCACAGAATTTGTCGTTCCTAAGTCTATTCCAATAATTTTACCCATAGTTATATTCCTTTCGAAATAAATTCATACCTCATAGCCCATATTGTGCAAAAATCGTGCCAAAGAGAAGATAATGCTGCCGAAAGGAACTTAAATCTTCTTGTCACAAGAATTTAGCTTTTTTCCAACCGCCCCGGATAAATTTTCTGATGCCAATTTTTGTGCCATTTTGGCAGATTCAGCCGGTAGTTTGGAGCAATAAACGAAATGTTACTGCGCCTCCCTTAATTTGCGCTGACCTTTGGTAAGCTCAAGGCTGAAAATTGAAGAAATTGACTTTATTCCCTAAGGGATAAATTGGCTTTGTTTTTCCCTGTCCAAAATCGCTAAAATCATCAAAATGCCCATAAGTCATTGTTATCACTGCCATTGCGGCATTTCCCCCATCTTAACATTGGTCGAGTAGACGTAATATGGCTGTGCCACTTAGGTAATGTTTGTTTTCTCAGTTCCTCTTGCCTTTCGGTATCAAGAGTGCCACATTATCTTACCATATAGCAGGCTTCAACGCCCCTCACA
>Ga0307433_1001144_pt1 | contig 15601 bp, 12 predicted proteins | sample SalMarWE160210MG_FD_202166 | JGI IMG/M metagenome (GOLD analysis project Ga0307433, IMG submission 202166) | Salt marsh sediment microbial communities from the Plum Island Ecosystem LTER, Massachusetts, United States - WE1603-210 | ecosystem: Environmental > Aquatic > Marine > Intertidal zone >... | reverse complement strand
AATATTCCTTTATAACTAAAGATATTTGTATTCCCCCACTTCTGAATTTTAAATTTGAGAAAATCTAATACACCAATTATATCAAGTGGATTTTTAGATTCATTTAAATTAAAGAAAATGCCACACTTTTCTTTTTGCTCATATTTTTCCAATAATAACTTAATTTTAATACGGAACTCTTTACAAATATCTTTCATTTTATTCTAAAGATAAAAAATTTCAAATGACTTTTTAAGTAACTGATTGAAATTTCGAATTTATATTGTATTAATAAATAAATCTTTAATTTAAGGTAATAAAGTCATCAAGGTTATCAGTTATTAACAATAGAATTTATAAAGATTGTTAAATTTTAAATTTTTTAATTTCTTGTAAGAAATGTTAAAATATTTAATAAAAAGATTATTCTCATTAACCGAAAAAATTATCAAATTAGTGACTCCTAATTATTTATAAATAAATTTTCCTTTATAAAAATTAATTCAAAATAAAGCGATAATTTATAAGTTTCTGACACAATTTTTAAAAGTGGATTTAGATATGAGCTTAGAAAAGTTAAAATCCCAATTTCCTAAGAAAGGACTTGCGAAATATTTTCACCAAAAAGGTTTAAAATCGCAGAGAGAGCTATTCCCAAATGGAGGAGGTCCACAAGATGATTTTTTATATGGTTTTTTAGGTCTGATTTATGACGGAGTTAATAATCTGGGCGATATAAAACAGAAAATGCGTTATATATTTACAACAACCATGAGACAACTAGTAATAACTGATAAAAATGTTGATGAGTATCTTAAAATAGCTCAATTAAAAGAATTCGTTCAAATTAACAATAAAGATTATATTACTTTAACGAAGGAGGGTCGAATCTATGTTGAAAGTTGCTATCTTGAAATACAACATGAATCCTATTGGTTAAAGAAATTTCTCAGCGAAAAGGCAGTAATGGGTATTACCGCTTTATTTTTAGTAATTTTATCTACCTTGAAAATAATAACTGGATTACAAATATCCTCCCAGGGTATGATAACTGATGGATTTGAAAATCTAACGGACCTGATTAAAGTAGGTATTATTTTTATTGTTAGTCTTCAATTTAAAAAAGATAAACTTGCAAGCATAATTATTTTGCTTATGATGCTTTTTACGGGAGTAGGCTTAATCTGGTCAAGTATAGAAGCGTTAATATTTCCAATGATTATCGTTCCTACGGTACAAGGATTTTTTATAGTATTCTTGTCAATTACTCTTAATCTGGGATTAATGTTTTTAAAAGGGCTTGTAGGAAAAACTTCAGGCAATCTTTCATTGATAAGTGATTCAAAGGATTCAAAGTTAAATATGTTAATATCTACTGGTGTCATGATTGGATTAACCTTTGCCATTTTTAACCTCTACTTTGTTGATGCCCTTATAGCCATTATTATTGCTGTAATTGTTTCAAAGGAAGGTATTGAAATTCTCATTGAAATCATAAGAAAACGTGAAGAATTCGATCTATCAACCCTAAAGATATTTGCGGATACACTTTATGATAATAGGCTCACAGGGTATCTCTTGGCGAATATTGCAAGAGAATCGTTTGATCGAGAGACATTACTCCTAAAATTTGAGTATGGTTTAAATAGTGGACGAAAGTATTATAACGGGTTTGCCGACTTTTTTTATAAGGAATTAGAAGGAAAAGTGGCAGGAAAATATTTGGATACCTTGACTGAAGGAGGATATATTAAGTGTAATGATAATATATTAGAACTTACAAATAAAGGAAGAGAAAATTACTTAAAACTAAAACAACTTGAAAGATTCACTCATAAACAACACTTACGTGAAGGCTCATCAAAGAAAATGTATGGTATACTCTCATCGATAATTTGTATTTCACTCATTGTGTTACTAATTCTTTTTGGGCCCTCAATCATTGAAAGTGTGAACTCGTGGTTAGCAAGCCTTTAGTAAAAGTCGTGATTTTTCCTCATATCCTCTACATTTAAAAAAAAGCGCAAGTTTATTGAGATTATATTTTTAGTTGAGTAGATACTAAATCTTCTTCTTTCGAAGAACTTCCCATGGATATTATATAAGGCATATCCTCAACTTCCCATCTCTTTGTTTCAGGGTTATACCATGCAAGGTTTTTTTTAGGAATTTCAATTGTCACCTTCTGAGTTTGATTTGGACTTAGAAATACTTTTTTAAATCCTTTTAATAATTTTTTAGGTCTATCAACGTTGGAATTCTCAAAACCAACATATAATTGAATAACCTCCTCACCAGCGATTTTTCCTATATTGGAAACCTCTATAGAGGCAATTATTATATCACCAGAGCTTTTTACTTCTAAATTGTCATATCGATATTGTGTGTAGCTTAAGCCGAAGCCAAAAGGAAATCTTGGATTAATTTCTTTCTTATCCATCAAAGTATACCCATGATAATATCCATATTCAATCTCATCTATATGAGCTTTAAAGTAGGGCAAATCAGACTCCTTTTTAGGTATTGTAAAAGGTAACTTTCCACTGGGATTAACTTTGCCAAATAATATGTCTGCAAGAGCATTTCCTCCTTGCATTCCGGAATACCAAGCCATTAATACCGCACTTACATTGTCTATCCATTGTTCCATCATAATAGCACTTCCCCCGATCAAAATTACAATAGTATTGGAGTTTAGGTCTGAAACTGTTTTAATAATATTAATATCATCTGCTTTTAACTCCAAAGATTCTCGATCTCCTACCCTTCGTATAAATTGGCGAATATATTCTCCTTCATCGCGAAAGGTATATCCCGCAATAATAACCACAGCATCAACATTTTGACTTAAATTTTTTACTTCTTCTAAATCCTTTCCCTCGGTATATACTACGTCTACTTTATTACCAACGAAATTTTTAATTCCTTGTAATGGAGTAACAATATTATCCTGGTGCACCTGGCTACTTCCATGATCCCCTGTATTTTTTAAATCAGCTAATCTTCCAAAGACTGCTAATTTATTGATTGTGTTCATTTCTAATGGGAGTAAATCATTCGAATTTTTTAAAAGCACCATACTTTTTTCTGCTACTTCACGCGAAAGTCTCACATGCTCTTCACAACCAACTAAATCTGAATGATATTGCTGAGGATCTTTTCGCGTGGTGTAGGAAAGCATGGTACTTATTATTCTACGTACGGAATCATCGATAAGATCGATCGATACTTCTCCCTTCTCTACTGCTTTTATTAATTTTGTTCCATAATGCTTCACTCGAGGCATCTCTACGTCCAAACCCCCATTTATACCTGCAATTGTATCATATAGCCCATCCATCCAATCAGAATGGACAAAACCTTTAAATTGCCAGTCTCCTTTAAGAATATCCCTTAGTAAATGTGTATTATGTCCACAATATTTTCCATTTAATTTATTGTATGCACTCATTACCGTTGCACATCCATTCTCAATACATTTCTTAAAATGGGGTAGATATACTTCCCGAAGAGTGCGTTCATTCATCACTACGTTAACTTTAAACCGAGAATACTCGATACTATTTGCCGTAAAATGTTTTATAGTTGCCATTACATTGTGTTTTTGTACTCCCCGAGATAGTGCCGATCCTAATTCACCGAGATGATAAGGGTCTTCTCCATATGTTTCTTGGGCTCGTCCCCATGCGGGATGGCGTAGGAGATTGATACATGGTGCTCCGTAAAGATTGCCTCCATGAGCTCGGACTTCCTTCCCTATTACTTCACCGACTTCTTCCTCAAGCTTTATATCCCAACTTGCCCCTCGTGCCATTGAAACGGGAAAACATGTAGACCCTGGAATTACAACCCCTCGTGGACCATCGATGAAACGAAAGGCAGGAATACCAAGTCTTTTAAGACCTCCTCCCGGTATTACACTCCTTCCTTTACCTCTATCTTTTAACATGATTTTAAAAAAATCATGGCCTGACATTAAATGTACTTTTTCCTTCAAAGTCATTTCTGATAATGCTTGAGATGCAAAATCTTCTATTTCTTGCGGAGTCAGTCCATCTTTAATCTTTAACACCATCAATTAATCACAGCTAATTTTGTTTTTAATTTATCCCCAGTGTTGATTAAAAATGTTTAATCAATTACTTAGGTTTAAAAATTAAAGATTCAATTAAAATTTACTGTGTCAAATGGAAAATGCCAAATTAACTCTCGTTTATAAAATTCTGAATGATCGGTATAATTTTTTGGGGAGCATCCTCTTGCAGAAAATGAGAGGCATTCTCGATTTCAAACTTTTCGATTCTTGGATAGATTTTGTCCCACCAGGCGATCATTTTCGTAGGGAAGATCGGATCTTTCATCCCCCAGATCAATATTTTTTCTTTTTCCTTTAAAATATCTAAATTTTGCCATATATAGTGCATAGTTTCAGCACTAGGATGGGAATCACCGACGGGAATGTCTTTTGGCCAAGCAAAAGCTCCAATAAGCGACTCCCTATTAGGGAATGGAGCACTATAGGCTTTTAACATCGAATCTGTAATCTGATTTTTGTTATATATACCCGATTTGATAAGTCCTGCAATATCGGATATAAAGGACTCATAAATACCTTTTTCAATTAAAGGCTGATACCAAGGCTTAGATCCTTCCCTCATTACCCCAATACTAGTGTTCATAATAACCAATCGTTTTATCATATCTGGATTATGAACTCCAAATCCAATTCCTATAGGACCTCCCCAATCTTGCACTATTAAAGTGATATCATGTAAATTAAGTCCTAATAATAGTTTTGTACTATTTTCAAGATGCTGTTTGAGGATATAGGGTTTATCTTGAGGAACATCGCTCTTTCCAAACCCCATCTGATCTGGGACAATCACTCTATTACTTTTGGATAGCGTTTCAATAAAATTTCGATATAAGTAGCCCCAAGTAGGCATACCATGGAACAACACAATAGGTTCACCCTTTCCCTCATCAACATAGTGCATTTGGAACCCGTTGATCTTCTTATAATGGGGTTTATAGGGAAAAGTACCTTCAAAGGTTTCATCCCTTAGATATTCTCTCTTCATGGAAAAAAACCAAAGTTTTTGAAAAATATAATTTTTCTCAATAATATATTTAAAATTAATAAATTAGTTGATTATTATGGTTGATGATAATTTAAATAGTTATATGTTAAAATTTATCGAAGACATCTGCAATGAAATCGGGCCACGAGAATCTGGAAAAGAACAAGAAATCCTTGCCGGCAATAAAATTGAAGAAGAACTAAAAAAATGTTGTGATGAAACTCATCAGGAGGAATATATTAGCAGTCCTCATGCGTTTTTAGGGGGAATCAGATATGGTGCGTTATTAGCTTTAGTTTCAATTGTTCTATATTGGCTTTCATTATTAATTGACCTCAATATTTTACCATTTCCCAACATATATAGTTTTATATTCACCTTAATCGCGGTGCTTTTAATAATTCTAACTATTAGCTATTTTATCACAGAAGTGATGAAATATCATGAGTTTTTTGATTTCTTATTTCCAAAAAGAACATCGAAAAATATAGTTGGAACTATAAATCCTACAAATGAGATAAAGCATACAATTATTTTTTCAGCTCACCACGATTCTCAATTTGAGTTTAATACTTTTTATTACTTTAAACGCTTTGGACAAATGATCATTAATTTTGGGTATTTAGGAGTCGCAATTATTTTTATTATCATTATCGTAAAAATTATCTTCCAAATAATTGCTTTTGAATTTGATATTCTATTCTTTGCCTTTGGTATCTTCTTTCTTGCTTTTATTCCCATTGCATTGGCATATGTATTTTTTCATAGTTATAAACCCGTTCTTGGCGCTTTTGACAACTTATCTGGGGTTTCCATTGTATTAGGAATTGGAAAATATTTATACGATAATAAGGATAAAGATATTTTTCCCAAAAATACTAGAGTTTACTTAATTTCATTTGCAGGAGAGGAAGCTGGGCTTCGAGGATCAAAACGGTATATTGAATCGCATTTAGAGGATCTAAAGAAAAATAAAACTCTCATTGTTAATATGGATAGTATCGCTAAAAAAGGTTCACTGGTAGTTGTTGACAAAGAGCCAGGTATTGGTGCTACCCATGATCCCAAAATATATGAACCCTTGTATGACATAGCAAAAAAAGTTAATCCTATAGCGAAGATTGGAAAATTACCTTTTGGAGCAACGGATGCTGCGACGTTTAGTAAAAAAGGAATATCTGCCACAACGATCTCCGGATTAAATCTCTCGGACGAGTTAGTTCCTTACTATCACACGCGATTAGACACTCCCGAAGTTATTGAAAAAGAATCTTTAGGTCAAATAGTTGAGATATGTGTGAAATATCTTAATCTTATTGATAAGGGAGAAGCATGAGTTTTGACCCTCTCTTATTACGAGGATTCATATAAAAAAATAATTTTTTTAATATAGGTTTCAATAGAATTTAATGCATCGTTTACATGTGAGTTGTGATCAACAATGAATGTTAAAAATATATTCTCATCGCATTGAATGATAACAAGCATGTACAAATTTAACTCAGCAACAATTTTAATTAGCTTATTTTCACCTACTACTCTACTAAGACTGTTTGCACTCTCTAAAACTGATGCACACATCGAAGATAACTCATGACCGTTTAAATTCTTAATATCGGTATTAAAAATATTATATATGAGCTCTCCATTCTTGTAAGATAGTAATATTCCTGGTAAATCTCCCTTTTGCTTTAACCCGTAAAGAATTTGTATTAACCGGCCAAATTTTTGGATAATACTACTATTTTCAGGATTCATGGTTTCTCTCAGATTGTATCTAATCTTAAATTATTTAATAAATTCACCTATAGAACAAACATTAAAACTTATGAAATAATCCAAAAAATCCTCTCCTTTTCGCTTTAATAGCCTGTTGAGGACACATTTCCATACAACACAAACACGATATACACACTTCTGTCTTGAATTTCGGATAATCTTTACTTCTAAATTCGATTGCTTCAGCAGGGCAAATTTCGGAGCATTGTCCGCATTGGATACATTTCTTTTTTTGTAATTTAGGAACACGTTTAGTAACACGATATACTATTCCTCCAGTAATTGAAGCTGCTAATTTGGTCATTCGTTTTCCCGGTACTTTAAATTTAGGAGTTATTCTTTTTGCTTCTTCTAAACTCATACCGACAATTTCAATATCTTTTAAATCCCCTATTCCTAAACCCCTTTCATAAGCACTTTTTAGATGTGGTACGTAATCAAGCCCTTTAAACTTGCCAATTTCAAGAGCGATTGTGTCAAGCGCCAATTCATCAGTACCGACTAAAACTAAGTTCCAATTCTTCATTTTTCCAGAAACTGGTCCCATAGCCCCTTGCATTATTGTGTGGAGGTCATAAATAATTAATCGATTAGGTTTATTTTTCACAACCCACGCATAATTATCTGCAAGCACTTCTCCAAATTGATCTGGAGTTTTCCCTAAGAGATGCGTTTTTGCTTTTAGTCCTCCTGGAATAATTCCCCAGTAATTTTTTATTGCCCCCGTTATTGTCGCTTCTCCGTGAGTTTTCAATTTAGGTAAATTTATTAGAAGATCGCAGTCCACTACAGGTTTTGATATATAACAATTTTTGAATCTTAATGCACCTTCTATTTGTACCTCAATAGGAATCTCTCTTTCAAAGTCAATGAAATTTATGCCTTCTCTCTCAACAATATCGTAAATTCCTACTTTTTGAGCAATTTTTGTGGCAAAAGTTTTAATCTGACCGGGAGAATCCCCAATATTGATGTTTTCTCTTGGAACCTTCTTCTCCTTGAGATAAGCCAGTGCGCCCTCTACAAATGCGGGTTGAGTACATGCATCCTTTGTAGCTCTAAGTAAATTTGGTTTTAAAAGAATATTTTTACATTCCGATAACTTAAATGAGAATGAGTCTTCAACCATTTTAATAGCGGATACAATAGCTTCTTGGATTGAATTATAATCCTTCACGTTTACTATTGCGATCTTAGTTCCCATATTAACTCAACTAGGAAAAGCAAAGAGGCTATTAAAATATGTCTCTTAATCAAAAAAAGGTAGAAAATAATAAATTTATTTATTCTTTTTATATTTGCTTTTTTTTTGTAGTCTATTAAGAATCTGATCTTGGCTAATAATTTTTCAATATAAATTTAATCCCAGAAATGTTACCTAATAAATTAAAATCAAAAAAAATATAACAAAAGAACACTCAAAAGATTTAATATCTTGTAAAAGTAAATTATTTTTAATAAAAAAATAATATTAATAATGTAATTCGAATTTAGAATACTTAATTTTATGATTAGAAAATCGGATTAGTATGTCAGAAATCGATATAATGTTCAAGGTTTGCCTTTTCGGAGATGGTGGGGTCGGAAAAACAACATTAATTAATCGCTATTTAACTGGGGTCTTTAAATCAAACTCTACGATAACTATCGGTGTGGATTTCCATCTTAAAAAGCTTGAAGTCGAAGGAAAAACGGTAAGCCTTCAAATTTGGGATTTTGCTGGAGAGGATCGGTTTCGATTTTTATTGCCTAGTTATGTGGTTGGCGCTTCTGGAGGCATCTTTATGTATGATATAACACGATATTCGAGTTTAAAGAATTTTCCTGATTGGATAACTATTTTTAAGAAAGGTTACATTGGAAACCATCAGCAGATTCCTGTCATCATGGTAGGAGGAAAATTGGACTTACAATATAAAAGAACCGTCTCTAGTAAAGAAGCTTATGAAATAGCGAAAAAACATAATCTTTATGGCTACGTTGAATGCTCTTCGAAGAATGGACAAAATGTGGAAGATATTTTTTATGAAATCGCTAAATTAATGATTTATAGAGCAAAACTTTCCTAAAAAGAAAAGGTTGCTGATTAAATTCCCTAAAATTTCGTAACAAATATTTCATCTAACGAATTAATAATCAAATTTGGGATAACATTATTATCATTATTATTAATATTCTTTTTAAGCTCAATTATTTGTTTTCTTGTGGTAACCCCTGTCAAGACTAACACTGTTTTAATTTTTGCTCGATTTCCAGCTAATATATCTGTATCTAAACGGTCTCCAAAAATAACAGCTTCTTTATTATGAGTATTATTCTTTTCTAGAATTCTTTCAATTCCTATGGGGGATGGTTTACCAAAAATATAGATAGGTTCTTGGGCTGTACAGATCTTTAATGCTGCTACCATAGATCCTGCTCCTGGCAACTCTCCATCCTTATCTGGTAAGGTTGCATCGGCATTAGTTGCATAAAATTGAGCATGACCTTGAGAGATGCAATTTTGAGCGATTGCTAATTTCTTATAGTTAAAATCTCGATCTAAACCAACAATTACATAGTCAATATTGCGGAAATTCCTAACTTGATCACATATTTGATGACCTTTTGCTTTTAATTCTTCTTTAAGCCCCTTTTCACCAATTACATAAATATTTGCCTTGGACTTCAATTTTGTTATCTCCTCAGCAGCAATAGACGCGCTCGTGTAAATGTCATCACTTACACAGTCAATATTGAGTTTTTTTAATTTCTCTACATACATTTGTCGTGTTAAGGTAGAGTTGTTTGAATTAAACACCACTTGGATTGAAAGTTTTTTCAAATGAGTAATGATATCATCTACTCCAGGGATTAAAGTATTACCGCGATAAATGACCCCATCTAAATCAAAGATAGCCAATTTAATATCCTTCAAATCATCAATTAATTCACGCATGATAGAAAATTTATTAGCCTGTTAATGGTGGTTAAAATAATCCAACAGGTAATCCCAAAATTGCAATAAAGATTTGGATACCAATTGGGATAAAAATTGGATTTAATATATTGTCGGCGGTAAACACAGGGAAATAATCGGTTATGAAGAAAATTACTGCTCCGATGATGGCATAGATCGGACCTACAAAGAATAATCCAACAATATAAGCAACTACGAATCCTGAAATAAAACCTTCTATAGATTTCGTTTCTTTACTTCTTACTCGAACTTTATGTTTCCCATAATTTCGACCAATTAATGCCGCTGTCGCGTCAGAAAGACACGCAATTAAGATACCCGCAAAAAATGCTGAGATGTGAATGATCCCAGCCATATAGAGCATATAGCTAAAGATAAAACCGGTCATGATATATATCTGGGGACCAGCAGCATTTCTTTCCTTATTCCTTAGCATAGATTTTGTCAAGAAATTGAAAAATGAATATTCTGGACCCCACAATACTCTAATCAAATCGGATATTATCGCAAAAACTAAAGATGCAACTAAAGCAAACATTGTAATGTCAATGACCGCATTAAAATCGTCAACACTATACGGATAATCCGAAATTGGACCCCATAAGAGATTATATGAGGGTTCTACTTGATTTATAAATACAATAACCGTGTTGTTTACAATTTGGGTTATAGGGAGTATAAGAAATAATCCATAATACGCAACCAATATTAAGAGCCCTGTTAAATGAAAACTTTTCCGGAATACTTCCATTTTCATTGTTATTTCGACTCGATAGGGATCCTCCCTCGTCATGCGCAAAATATATCTTCTGATAATCGATGGTCTTTTAATATCATCTCCTATTTTGCCTTCTGTATGCATCTCTTGTTGCAGTTTTTTAAAATCTCTTTTAATAATTGTAGTGAAAATAAAATTTATTAATATAATAAGACCGATCCACCAAATCATAAATCCATTATACGGATATGGAAAAAATCTGAAGATTGAATTGTAAAAACCAAAAAGCAAAAAGCAAACGCCACAGATTATTGAAGATACCCCTCCATACTTGTTATTTGACCGGCATCCCTTAACACCAATAAAAAACATCAAAAACATTAAGGTAAAAAAAAACAAGGAGAGCGATGTGTTATATATACCCGCAACTATCGTCCAATAGTCAGTCATGATTAACAATTTAACCAATAATAACAATTATTTTAATAATTAATCATCAAATAATTATTCTTTCATTTATTGTTATTGAATATTAACTTTATTAATATTTAGGCGATTATGGAAAAAGGATGTTCGATCGTTCAAGAAACTTCATAAGGGTTTTATCTGGGGAGCTCACTAATAACATTCCCCTTTATTGTACGGGATATCCCCGCTCAGAATTTATGAACAATTTCAAAACAAGGTATACACTCAATCACACAAACAAGAATCTTAATTTAAACAATAATGATTATGAATTAATTTATAATATGGGTTTTGATGCAATTTCACTCTGGGATTTTCGCCGTGGTAAAGGAGGGTATAATATAAATGATCAAATGCGAGTTGATGGGTGGGGAAGGCTTATTAAGAATGATTGGTATTTCTGGGATGGAATGTTTAAAAATAAGGCAGTCATTGATTCGTGGAATCATTTAAATCTTCCCTCCAAAAAGAGCATAAGATCATTATCAACATTCATTCTAAGAGCTAAAGAAAATCTAATACCGGTGCTTTCTTTACCGGGATTATTTGAAAAAACATGGCAGTCAATGGGATTTGTTTATTTTGCAAAAATGCTTAAGAAAGATATTGAATTTGTCAAATATGTTATTGAATTCTTTGCAAAATACATAGAAAAACTTATCTCGCAACTCTTAAATGCTGAAGCTTGTATCTTTCTTATAGCAGATGATTGTGGCTATAAAAATCGAACCTTTATTCCAACAGATATATGGGATAATTTATTTTTTACACCCTACTCTAAAATTGTTAATGATATTCATAGCAATAAAGGAATGGTGATCATTCATTCCGATGGATATATCACTGATTTAATACGTTCATTTATTGGTATTGGATTTGATGCTATTCAAAGTTTAGAACCCAGTGCGGGTGTAAATATTTTTGAGTTGTTTAAACATTATTCAAATGAAGTGTGCTTTGTTGGAAATCTCGACATGAGCTTATTAGCATTTGGTTCACAAAGTGATGTAAAAACCTATGTGGAAAAATTAATTGAGGTTTCACGAAAATCTCACACTCCTTTAATAGTGAGTCCTACGCAGCAACTAGATAAAACTATTAGTCCTTTAAATATTAAAATGATGATTGATACAACTATAAATTTTAAATTAGAATAAGCTCATCTTTAATTATATTATTTCACTTTCTATTAATAACGAATCGCCCTAAATAATCCATAAAAATGATCTTATGAATATAGATGAACTCTTGAAAATATATTCAAGAATCTTTAAATTTCGCAGACTATTTGTGCGAGATCTCTCCATAACACCACGTGGGTTCTTATATTTTCTCATTTCTTTTGTTTTTTGTACTATATCATTGAATTATATTGTAGTTTATATTTTAAGATTTAGTGTGGAAGAATTATTATTTAACGGACTTGGATTGATTTCGATATTGAGTATTTTTCTTACGATTGTCATTGCTGGTTTTATTGTAGATAGGATAAAAGACCGGGTTCGATTATTGCTCATTTCATCTCCTGTGACCATTTTGGGTTTATTATTTGTGATCTTTGGAAATGTATATGAAATTATTGGATTTTCTCTTATGATTTTCTCGACAGGCGTCTTTATAATTGATCTGCTCACAATTCATATTCATGAATCAAACATCCTCAACCGGGGAAGATTATTAGGATATCTCTTTTTCCTTTCTTTTATTATATCTCATTTGATTGTGCTATTTACATATGGAAACACAATTTCTGTTATCATAATTGAAGCTCTAATTCTCGTTGTCATTTTTTTAATTGCGAGGAATTATCACTATAAAGAAACTGAAGAAAGATTGACTTCCAACAAGAAATTTATAGAGATAATTACAGGTACTTATCATAATTTGGGGTATCTCCTCGTGTTTCTCATATTAGGGTATATCATAGGAAATGCTTTTTCGACCTATGGAGAATTGAATATAAATCCAGTGATCTTCATTTTCTTATTTATGATTCTTTTTGTTATTTTTGGAGTGGCTTTAGATAATTTTGGGAGAAAAACGACCTTTTCCGGAGGATTACTCTTGATTTCATCGATAATAATTTTTTCTGGAGTGGTTAAAAATTTAATTATTTCTACTTCAATTTTTTTTGGAGTGGCTATTCCGGTAATTTTTATTATTTTATTTACCCTTTCTGGCGATTTCGCTACTGAGAGAAACGCAATTAGATATCGAGCAAGAATGATATGCACCTTTCTCTTATTATTCATGATTGGTCTTATCACAGGAGTTCTCATCCATTATTTATTGAACCGAATATACTCCTCTAATCCTTTACTTTTTTATTGGATTACCCCTTATCTTCAAGGTCTAAGTCCTTTTCTGCTCATCGTAACGTTGGTCTGGATTATCCCCTTACCTGAAATCCTTTCATATAAGGAAGCAGATTGGGCAGATTCATTACGAAGTATATATGTATTCAATTCTGCTGCGGTGTGTTTATACACTAAAAATTTTAAACCAGAACAGAATAGTAATATCCCAAGTGAAGACTTAATCACAGGAGGTTTTACAGGGATTTTGGCTTTAATTTCAGAAATTACCAATGAAAAACGAAATTTGAACATTATCGATAAGGAAGGGGTGAAAATATATTTTTCCTACGGAAAATCAGTCATAGCCGCCCTAATATCAACAAAATATCTGCCTGTATTGTCTAAAAAATTAGATATTTTTACACGATCATTTGAAAAACGATTTGACTATGAATTAGCCCATTTTACAGGAAAGATTAATCCCTTTCACGATGCCAAAAAACTAATATATCGGTATTTCAAATAGATCGGTATGTTTTAAATAAGATATAAGTAAAATGCCTATAGGCATCCATGCTCTTACCTACATATTATACAACTTAATAAGCTACAAATAAAAAAAAATAAATAAATAAAAAAAAATAAATAATACCAATCTACTTTAAATATAAGTAATGGTTGAAGATAATTATTATCTAATAAAAAACCCTCTTATTATTATTCAATAACTAAATATTTTGGAAAAGAAGGAGAATGTCAAAAGTGGAACAAAGCACCCCAGATTCACTCGATGATCTACTTAAAAAATTATTAGCCGCAATTCCAGAAGTAAAAGCTGCCGCTATCGTCTCTGCTGAAGGCTTGCCTATTGCCTCTGCACTTCCAAGGGAAGTAGATGAGACCCGGATTGCTGCAATGACTGCCGCTTTGCTCTCCTTATCCGAAAGAGCCATTATCGAGATGCAAAAAGGAGATTTTGATCAGTTGTACATCAAAGGGAGCGATGGTTACCTTTTAGTGCTCCAAGCTGGCCCGAATGCAGTGCTAACGGTGTCCGCAGATAAGGACGTACGACTTGGGTTAATCTTGTTAGATTGCAGGCGGACATGCGAAAAAATTGCACAATTGATCTAATTTTGTTCAAAAAAATGTTGAGAATAAATCTCAAAAGTTATCATCTTTGATTTTTTGAGAAAAATTATTTTCATCTATAAATTAGATATATAATTAATATTTTCGTTCTGATGAGACATAATCTTACGAGATGCCAAATACTTAAAAATCTCTATTTGATTATTTTTTAAGGAGGAAGGTTATCAAATTGGTATAAGAAATATCGTAATTTTTGATTATTATGGTATATTTCCAAGTTAGTAGAATCGGATTTAATTGTGGTTATGAAAGAGAAAATTGTGATTCTTATCCAGATCGTTGTAGAGAATGTATAACCTCATATTTTGCAAAAGTTGGTATTGACGCGAACCAAAATATGAAGTTATTTGAAATGGATTCAGAAGAAAAACGAGTTCAGATGCAGCAAACCTTAATCTGGTATAAATTTTTAGATGTTTTAAACATAAAGCATATTATTTTGATAACTAAAGACTCTGGGCTTCTTATAGTGGATTATCCTGTCTCAAGTGAAGAGTTAAATGTTGATGTATTAATAGGTTTCATACAAGCGAACATTTTTTTTTCTACTTCAAGAGCAAATTTCGAATCAAGAGCAGTAGATGGAAGCTCAGGAAAAACTGGAGCAAGTACTATGAAGAATCATAAGCTTTATGAGTTTCAATATGAGACGTTTAATATCCTCTTAAAAAGCGGTAAAAATATTGAGGTATGCTTGGTATTAGATCAAAAAGCAGCACCTAGTTTGAAGGAACGTTTATCTGAATTCTTGGATGAGTATGAACAAACATATCAAAAAAAAATTGAAATCCTATTAAGAACTGGGATGCTCAATTTTGAAGATACTATCAATTTTATAATAGATTTTTTCAACATCAAACTTGTTTTTCCCATGGTCCTTACTCATACTTTATTACCAAGCGATTTAAATACAATTAATAAAAATCCCATCCAAAAAGCTATAATCGATTTTGCGAATGAACTATTAGTATCAAAGAAGTTCTTCTTCATCAATAATCTTTTTAATAAGGTTAAATCTGTACTTAATTCTGACCCATATATCATAATGTATGAAATTTATCAATTTTTGGAGAAAAACATTATCATTCCTTCGAATCTTGAACTGGTAGAAAAGGAAGTAAGGAAATTTAATGAAGTTCGCGCAAAACGGATTGCTGAAAATGAATTA
>Ga0307433_1001143_pt1 | contig 15605 bp, 10 predicted proteins | sample SalMarWE160210MG_FD_202166 | JGI IMG/M metagenome (GOLD analysis project Ga0307433, IMG submission 202166) | Salt marsh sediment microbial communities from the Plum Island Ecosystem LTER, Massachusetts, United States - WE1603-210 | ecosystem: Environmental > Aquatic > Marine > Intertidal zone >... | reverse complement strand
TATTTTGAATATTTTGTTATAGTATTAACAGGCTGATTACAAGAGATGAAAGAAAAACCGGCAACTAAACCAGAACTTAATGTACCTGTTGTTTTGATAAAATCTCTTCTGTCCATAAATCCAATTATTTTCAAAGGTTATGAATTATTTAAATATACTAAATCGTAATGATTTTTAATAGTAAGTTTATAAATTACTGTAAATGTACCACTTATGAATTAAGTTTTCTTCAAAAGAAAAATTGTATTACATTTGGCCACCTGAAATACAAAATAGTTAACAAATGGGTAAAGGCGATAAAAAAACAAAAAGAGGTAAAATCATTAATGGTTCTTACGGAGTCAGAAGAAGAAGGAAAAAGGCAAAAACAAAAAAGTCAACATTAATTTCTTCAAATAAAGTATCTCGGAAAAAAGTTACTCCAAGGAAAACCGCACCTAAGAAAGAGGAAGTTGTAATTGAAAAATCTATAGCACAGGAGGAAGTAAACGAAGTGCAAACACAGGAGCAACAAGAGGTAAAGAAAGCGCAGGAAGAAGTGCAGGAAAAAAACCAGGAAGAAAAACCTGTAGGTGAAAAGCAGAAAGAAGAAAAAACAGGGAAAGAAACAGATAAGCAACCTGATACAAAAAAAGTCAGACCGGCAGAAGAAAAGGAAATAGTAAAAAAAGAACCCGGCACAGAAAAAATAAAAGCATCTGATAAATCCGAAGAAAAGCCCGGAAAAAAAGAAGAAGAGTCCGAAAAAGCAAAAAAGGCAGAAAAAAAAGTCAAAGATAAAAAACAACCAAAAAAGCCTGTAACCAAGCCAAAAGCTAAAACCAAAAGTGACGAAAAGAAAAATCTTACCGAAGTAAAAAAAGAAGGAGATAAATCATAGGAAGTCGTGGTGAAATCGGCTAAAAACCGAAAATAAGGCCTAGAGATCTTACTTAGGATGAAGAGAAGACTGAGGAAGAATGGTATATTAATTATACACGTTAATTGGAATTGCCGCCTCGGTTCAAGCAGCATTTTTTACATATAAATAAATTGATATTTGCGAGCTATTTATGACAGGCAGCAATGTATAATGTTATTTATTAAAACATAGATTAATTAAAAACTGCACAATTTATTTTGGTATATTATTTTTAATATAAGGTTTCAATTTTTTTGCCGGATTAATGTTTAAACTTGTTTCAAGCAATTTTTCAGCCTCAATGCGCCTCGTTTTTTTCAAAGATTTACAGTTGTCATTATTGCTATTGTACTCAGGCACCAATTCCCTGAAAAATTCGACAACTTCTTGTTTCGATAAACGATAAAGGTTAAGATTTTTCATTTTATACTCTGAATAAAATACAATTACAGAATCTTCAGCAATAACAATCAATCCCTCTTTTGTGGTATTGAATGTATCCACTGAAATTCAATACCTGATATAAAAAAAAACCGGAAAATTCAGAGTAAATAAACTGAAAATCCGGTGAAGACAATCCTGGTTTTGAAAATCAGACCTCCTTTACGGATAAGGTAGTTCCGGTAAAAGTATGTTTATATCGTGATCCAACTATTATCAATTCATCATTTGTATAGTGAATTCACAGATTAAAAGAATGATATATATCTACTCCAGGATTAGTCCTCAGGCTCAAACAGAATAAGAGATGAGATTAGAATAAACAGGCCATACATACAAGCCATTATGCCCAGAATGAAAAATACTTCTCTTTTTTCATGCATCCTTAATGCAATCAGAAGAAATGCCATTACAAAGGATAAAATGCCGGAAATAAGTTCAAACCACCAGTTTATAATACTTTCGTGTATTAATACAATGGATTCTACTGCCTGTAATACTCCGGTATACAAAAACCAGACAGCCAAAACAAGGACAACCGACTTAGATGATATTTCAGGTACTAACCATAACATGATACCAAATGAAAAATCAATTAAACCTCCAACAAGCATCCATTGCCAATTCAAATGATGTCTGTTAAAAATGGCCGACTGTATCATTAAAAGGCCACTTGCAATGGCAAAAAGTTCAAAAATTTTGATAAATCTGATTTTACTTTCGTAGGAAGGCAGGAGTAATGCAAATACTCCCATAGTGATAATCAAAAGACCTCTAAGAGTAAGCAGATACCAATGTTTATATAATTTTGTATGTTTTTTCATAATGAATGCGAATAAAAAGATTTAATACTAATTTAGGCAAATGAAAATTATTTATACAACTTAGTACACTAAAAATTATATCAATAAAAAAAAGAAAATCCCTGTTGCTATCGAAGCTATACCAGAAGCAAATTAATCGTATAATTCATGTTCTCACAAATTAAATATCTCTTAAAATATTATCTGTACTGGCTATTTTTTTTTATCATCCTGAAAATTATTTTCCTTATTTATTATCATGAAAAATCATTGGAAATTCCGGATCTGTGGGGAAAAATTTTTCTGCATGGTTTCAAACTGGATTTATCTGCCTCGGCTTATATAATGCTGATTCCATTGCTCACTGTTTTGATTTTTCATTTTTATCAGCCACTTCAATCACACCGAATCATTAAGATTTACACCTGGTTGATACTTGTTGTTATTTCCTTTCTGGCTGTTGTTGATCTGGCACTTTATCGTGAATGGGGATATAGGATGGACGCAACACCACTTCTGTATATCACAAAGCCAAAAGAAGCATTTGCATCGGTTTCTCTCTTATTCATTCTGAGCCATTTATTAATTGCTGCAGCAATGGTCGCTGCCTTTGTATATCTTTTTCAAATCACTTTTGCTGCTAAATCTTTTGAAGGAAAAAAATCCCTTCGGTCGTTTATCTCAATATTTTTATTTCTTGTATTCCTGTTTCTTCCCATTCGTGGAGGATTGGGAGTATCTGTAATCAATATCAGTTCGGCATATTTCAGTGATAATACTTTTGCAAACCATGCAGCGATTAACCTTCCCTGGAATATTGGGTTTTCATTGACGAATTTTGAAATCTCTGATAATCCTTATCAGTTTTTTCCTGTAGACGATGCTGAAAAATTAGCTTCATCATTTACTAATAGCGAAAATTCATACCCGCAGATCATCAAAAAAGGGAAACCCAATATTATTCTTATTGTTCTAGAAAGTTTTTCAGCTAATGCAACAGGCTGTCTGGACGGACAAATTCAGGTTACGCCCAGCCTGGATTTGCTTGCAAAAGAAGGTATTCTGTTTTCAAGAGTCTATGCCAGTGGAGACAGAACAGATAAGGGGATGCTGGCCATTTTCAGCGGGTATCCGTCTCAACCTACAACCTCTATTATCAAATTTCCAAACAAAACTCAAAATCTTCCCGGTCTTCCAAAAACACTAAAAAAATATGGGTATAGCACGTATTTTTATTATGGAGGAGATATCAATTTTGCCAATTATAAATCCTACTTAATGAATGCAGGTTTCGAAACCTTTGTTTCAAAAAATGACTTTCCGGGATCAAAGAATATCTCCAAATGGGGAGTTCCTGACGAGCATTTATTCACTAAAGCACTGAAGGATATAAGTTCACTTAAGAAACCCTATCTTCTTTCTTTGTTCACCTTAAGCAGTCACCCCCCCTTCGATATACCTATGGAACCTTATTTGGAAGGGGAAAGTGAAGAAATAAAGTTCTGTAATTCTGTTTACTACACCGATCATTTCCTTGGTAAATTTATTCATGATCTGGAATATGGAAAACATCTTGGAAATACCCTTGTTATCATCATCTCGGATCACGGTAGTGTCTGGCCTGGAAATTTAGACTTCAACTCGGCACAAAAATATCATATCCCGATGATCTGGTATGGAGATGTCTTATGCACCAAAGACACATTGGTATCTGTTATTAGCAGTCAGACAGATCTGGCCAAAACGCTTCTTTCTCAGCTCAAAATAAATTCGGATAACTATTTGTTTGGTAAAAATATTTTTTCTGTAAATCCACCGATGCAAGTAGTTTACACGATCAACAACGGCTTTGGTTTTGTATCCGATTCCCTGGAATTCATATACAACCGGCAACCAGATCAACCTATTGTACGAAAAGGGAAATTACAAACAGAAAAACTAATGGAAGCCAAAGCATTTTATCAGTTGCTTTATGATGACCTCCTAGACAGATAATATGCTGGAAAAGATGATTTTTCAAAATTTCAGGCAAAATTATATCAATTGTTTCTTCATCAACTATAAATTAGAATGAAAAATTGTTATCATATCATCCCGTATGATAGTAAAAAAATATTTAACTTAAGGTGGAACAAAAAACATATCCGGCAATGGTTTTTTATCACAGAGCTCTTAAAATAATTTTTCTTTATGTATTGCTATATATAAGCTATACAACATCGGCACAAGATTTTCAGGATACTATACTTTTTGAAGAAGATCCATTCAATGAAATGAATGTGTCAATTTCTGATAACGTCACAGAAACAGATTCCTATAACCTGCAGGTCGAATCTGCAGTAATAACTGAGACGACTTTGGATACGGCTTTTATTGACTCATCTTCAGGATTTATTCAGACAGAAACCAAAAAAACTGCAGATACCATTCGTGATGAAGCAAATTTAACTGCTTTACCAGAAAAAAAAGAATCTGTTACTGCAAAGAAGATCCGCTTTTATCAAAAATGGTGGTTCACACTTATCCTAATATTACTTGTCAGTCCATTTGCCTATAAGTTTCACCTGGATATTGTTGAAAAAATAAAAGATCGTGAGAAAGAAATAAAGAAACAAAACAAAGAACTCCAATCGCTTCTTAAAGAACGCGAAATGGACTTTGAAAAAAAGGAACTGGAATATAAGGATAAGTTTGAAAAAGAAGAAGAACTTAAATTTCAAGCCGTTGGTCTGTCAAAGTTTTCAGATATTATCTCAAAAAACAAGGAAGATCTGAAAAAGCTGGGACAGCATCTTATCTATGAACTTGTAGGCTATATCAGTGGCAATTCAGGTGTAATTTACCTCTTAAATGAAGATAAAAATACTTTGCAGGTACTGAACTCATATGCAACAGATCAGACCAAGATAAAAAGTACCTTCAAACCAGGGGAAGGATATATTGGAACGTGTTTTAATGAAGGAAAGACAATGGAGTTGGAAAACATACCTGATACCTATACTAAAATAGAATCCGGTTTGGGAAAAAGTTCACCAAAGAATATAGTTTTCATACCCCTCGTCCAGGATGAAAATAAACTCGGTGTTATTGAGATAGCTTCTTTCCATAAACTGGAAAATTATAAAATTGAATTTATTGAAAAACTTGCCTACAATATTGCATCTGCTATTGCCATTCAATCTGCAACAGATAAAATGAAACTCATGCTAGAACAGTCGGAAGCACAAACTGAAGAATTGCATGCACAGGAGGAAGAATTGAGGCAAAATATGGAGGAAATGCAAAGTGTCCAGGAAGAATTGCAGCGACAAAAAGACGAATTGACGCAGGAAAAGACCCTCATGGATACTTTGCTTGTCAATGCAAAAGAATCTATTTATTTTAAAGACAAGGAAAGCAGATTTATCAAAGCCAGCAACTCCATGGCAAAACTTTTTAAGGTCAAAAAAGTAGAAGATCTATATGGGAAAAATGATTTTGATTTTTTCACCGAAGAACATGCAAAACCTGCATTTGAAGATGAAATGAACATCATCAAAACAGGAAAACCCATCCTGGATAAAAGAGAAAAAGAAACCCATGCCGACGGAAGAATTACATGGGTGAATACTTCCAAAATGCCATTATACAATGAGAAGGGTGAGATTGTGGGAACATTTGGAATATCAAAAGATATAACCAACGCCGTTGAAATGGAACAGGAAGTTAAACAACGGAATGAAGAACTGCAGTCACAGGATGAGGAGTTGCGACAAAATCTTGAAGAGATGCAGACGGTACAGGAAGAGTTGGAAAGACAAAAGAACAAGTTGGCACAGGAAAAAGCACTGATGGATACCTTGCTCAACAATGCCAAAGAGACTATTTATTTCAAAGACAAGGAAAGCAGGTTTATCAAAGTCAGTAAATCCATGGCAAAACTATTTAAGGTCAAAAAAGTAGAAGATCTATATGGGAAAAGTGATTTTGATTTTTTCACCGAAGAGCATGCAAAACCAGCTTTCGAAGATGAAATGAACATCATTAAAACGGGAAAACCTATCATTGATAAACTTGAAAAAGAAACCCATGCCGACGGAAGAATCGCATGGGTAAGCACATCGAAAATGCCTCTTTATAATGAGAAGGGTGAAATCGTCGGTACTTACGGAATTTCCAAAGATGTTACAAAATCGATGGAGATGGAGATGGAAGTCAAACAGAGGAATGAAGAGTTGCTAGCCCAGGAGGAAGAATTAAGACAAAATCTCGAAGAGATGCAGACAGTGCAGGAAGAACTGGGAAGACAAAAAAACAAATTGGTCCAGGAAAAAGCCCTTATGGATACCTTGCTTAACAATGCTAAAGAATCGATTTATTTCAAAGACAAAGAAAGCAGGTTTATCAAAGTCAGTAAATCTATGGCTAAGCTGTTTAAAGTGAAAAAAGTGGAAGATCTATATGGAAAAAGCGATTTTGATTTCTTCACCGAAGAGCATGCAAGACCTGCTTTCGAAGATGAAATGAAAATCATTAAAACAGGGAAACCTATTGTTGATAAAATTGAAAAAGAAACCCATGCTGACGGAAGAATTACATGGGTAAGCACTTCCAAAATGCCACTTTGCAACGAGAAAGGTGAAATCGTTGGCACTTATGGAATCTCCAAAGACGTGACAAAATCGATGGAGATGGAGATGGAAATTAAACAAAGAAATGAAGAATTGCTGGCCCAGGAGGAAGAATTAAGACAAAATCTTGAAGAAATGCAGACAATACAGGAGGACCTCCACAAACGGATTGCAGAAAATGAAAAACTTCGGTCTGAATATGTAAAAAGAGAAGCTGAATTGAAAAAAACCATTCAAAAACTTCAGAAAAAATAGAATACTTTATCAGATAGTATATCCCATTTTAAAGCCATTATTATTCTGATTATCCTGTTTTAATCTTCAGAAGTGTCTTTTCTGTATTTTTCTTGCAATCAGTTTATAATTAAGATTTTCCCTGCCTTTTTTAATGACTCTATACTGGGAATTATCAAGTTTTAGTCTCTATCAAATAAATTTTATTTTCTGAAAAATATAAAATTTAAAAAGTATTTTTTACTTTTATTCACTCTTCTGCGGAATTGATTTTATTAAAATGTGTTTATAAACACAAATATCGCAGGCAATGAATCTATTTATTTATGATTAATACAAATTCGAAAAAGTGAATAAAATTTTTAAAAACAAAGAAATTTGGTTTGTAACCGGCAGTCAGCATTTATATGGTGAGGAAACCTTAAAACAAGTTGCATCAGATTCACAGGCAATAGTCAATGCTTTTAATGAATCAGATACGATCCCTGTTAAAACAGTATTTAAACCTGTTGTTACTACTCCGGATTCTATTTATAATCTGTGTCTGGAAGCAAATAATACTAAGGAATGCATTGGTCTGATTACCTGGATGCATACTTTTTCACCTGCAAAAATGTGGATTTCAGGTATTCAAATACTTCAAAAACCGATTGTACATTTGCATACACAATTCAACCGTGATATTCCATGGAACGAAATTGACATGGACTTTATGAACTTGAATCAATCGGCACATGGAGGGCGAGAATATGGATTTATACTGAGCCGGATGGGCATTAACAGGAAAGTTATTGTAGGCTTCTGGAAAGAAAAAAAGATTCAGAAACAACTTGCAGATTGGATAAGAGTTGCTGTTGGCTGGAATGAAATGAATACAATGAAAATTGTACGTTTTGGTGACAATATGCGAGAGGTGGCAGTAACCGAGGGAGATAAAGTAGAAGCTCAGATAAAACTGGGCTGTGCAGTATATGGTTATGGCGTTGGTGATTTGGTAGACTCGGTAAATGGTGTATCTGAAAAAGCCATTAACTCCCTTCTTGAAGAATATGAATCGGAGTATACGATAAATAAAGAGCTGCTTAAAGTTGGAACAAAAAGACAATCAGTAATTGAAGCCGCAAGAATTGAGCTGGGAATCAAGCAGTTTCTCGTTGACGGAGGATTTAAAGCCTTCACTACAACTTTTGAAGATCTGCACGGACTTGTTCAATTGCCCGGATTAGCAGTTCAGCGATTGATGAAACAAGGGTATGGTTTCGGAGCTGAAGGCGATTGGAAAACTTCAGCGATGGTCAGAGTTGTTAAGGCAATGACTGAAGGTGCAGATCGAGGTACTTCCTTCATGGAAGATTATACCTATCATTTTGATCCTTCAGGTATGAAAGTATTGGGAGCCCACATGCTGGAAATTTGTGAATCTATAGCAAAGGGGAAACCTTCATTGGATGTTTTTCCATTAGGAATTGGAGGTAAAAGTGATCCGGCACGCTTGCTTTTCGATGTGCCATCGGGTCCGGCGATTAATGTTTCCATTATGGACATGGGCAACAGGTTCAGATTACTCACAAATAAAGTTCATGTTGTACCAACACCACAGGATTTACCAAAATTACCGGTAGCAAGAGTTTTATGGGAACCGAAACCTAATCTGGAAATTGCGGCAGCAGCATGGATCTACGCAGGGGGCGCACATCACACAGTATTTAGTCAGGCAGCTACAACCGAAATGATCCAGGATTTCTCTGAAATGGCTGGAATTGAACATTTGGTTATTGATGAAAAAACCAATATTATTGATTTTAAAAATACAATCAGGTGGAATGATGTATATTATCATATTCAACCTAGATAAATAGTAACCTTAATCATTTAAAACCTTAACAAAATGCATCAATTAGATTGGATTGTACTGGGAATCTTCTTCATCGTGCTTATTGGTATCATTATCTGGGTACTCAGACAAAAAGAAGAAACCACAAAAGATTATTTTCTTGCAGGCAAAAAAGCAGGATGGCTTTCCATCGGCTCATCGATTTTTGCTTCAAATATTGGCTCAGAGCATTTGGTTGGTCTTGCCGGTGCCGGATTTTTAACTGGTATGGCAATGGCGCACTGGGAAATGCATGCCTGGTTGATTCTTATTTTGGGATGGGTGTTTGTCCCGTTTTACGACAGGATCAAGATCTTTACCATGCCCGAATTTCTTGAAAGAAGATTCTCACGGGGTTCCAGAACAATTCTATCTGTTATCTCACTGGTTAGTTATATACTGACAAAAGTTGCAGTTACGGTCTATGCCGGAGGAGTAGTTTTCAAAGAAGTCTTCAATGTAGAATACCTTATTCACAGTAATGAAGGATGGGGTATTGTTACGCAATTGCAGGCAGAACAAGGAGCTATGGAAACACTCAGCTATTCTTTTCATATTGATTTCTTTTGGGTAGCTGCAATCGGTTTGGTTGTGATTACTGGTCTTTACACCATATTCGGTGGGATGAGAGCTGTATTGTATACGTCCGTATTACAGACACCGGTTCTTCTCTTTGGATCGATTGTGATACTTATCGTTGGCCTTGTAAAGGTCGGCGGCTGGGCAGAAGTTGAAAGAATTGTTGGCCCGAATCTCAAATTGGTCAGATCTGCTGCAGATCCTGAATTCCCATGGACAGGTGTCTTGTTGGGATCTGCCATAATCGGTTTTTGGTATTGGTGTACCGACCAGTTCATTGTTCAAAGGGTGTTGTCAGGAAAGAATCGTGCTGTTGCCCGTAAAGGAGCCATACTTGCAGGTTATTTTAAACTATTGCCTGTTTTCATTTTTCTTGTTCCTGGTATGATTGCTTTTGCGCTTACTCAAAAGGTTGATCCTGAAACAGGAGTTGCTCTTCTGAAAGTACCAACCAGCGACGCTGCCTTTGCATCAATGGTCTCCCAGCTATTGCCTAACGGAATAACAGGGATTGTTGTCTGTGGTTTATTAGCAGCTCTCATGAGTTCCCTGGCATCATTGTTCAATTCTTCTGCTATGCTATTCGTTGAAGATTTCTACCGGAAATACAGGCCTAATTTTAAAGAAAGGCATTATGTAATTGTAGGTCGTATTGCAACTGCTACAGTTGTTGTTCTGGGTGTTGTATGGATTCCTGTAATGATGGGATTGGGCAAGGTGCTTTATGAGTATTTACAAGCTGTGCAAGGTTTACTGGCACCGGCTATTGCATCGGTATTTCTTTTAGGTGTCTTTTGGAGAAGAACAACCGCGAAAGGTGCTTTCTGGGGAATGATAACAGGATTTTCTATAGGAATGTTCCGCTTAGCTCTGAATGTCATCTATGGTGCCAAGGCCAGCTTAATAAGCTCACTCGAAAAGTTCAGACAGCAAATTGCAATAGTTAACGAAACAAGAAGAGGCCAGGTAATTGAGGGACTTGCAAATATGATCAAGGAAGACGAACTTCAGAAAATTGGCAATTCATCAGTTGTCGAGCCTATTAAGGAACAAGTTGGTCAGGTGATTAATACACTCTCTAACAGTATCGGTCCTGAAGCAATTGATAAGTCCAACTCCATTTTAACCAATCTTAAGATGCAATATGAAACACTGTTCATTTCAAATCATGGAATTTTATATAAAATAGCTGCTATTAATTGGTTGCATTTTTGTATTATCCTTTTCTTCATATCAATCCTGACTACTGTTGGTATTAGTCTTCTTACCAAAAAACCATCAGATACGCAGCTGAAGTATACTTATAAGGCAGCAAGTGCTGAGGACAAGGCATTAACCAGATCAGGAATAACGAAGTGGGATATAATCAATACCGCTGTAATAATAGGAGTTATTATCCTTTTCTATTTACTATTCTGGTAATATCTTAAAAATGCTTAAGCAATTAAAAGAACAGGTATATCAGGGAAATATGGATCTGGTAAAGCATGGACTGGTAATCTTTACCTGGGGCAATGTAAGTGGAATCGACCGTGAACAGGGATTGGTAGTTATTAAGCCAAGTGGTATTTTGTATGAGGATCTGAAACCTGATAAACTGGTTGTGGTTGATTTGGAAGGTAAAGTTGTTGAAGGCAAATTAAATCCTTCCAGTGATACACCTACACATCTTATTTTATACAAAAACTTCGATTCTATAGGAGGAATAGTGCATACCCATAGCGAATGGGCTACAAGCAGGGCACAAGCCGGAAAATCCATTCCTCCTTATGGTACGACTCATGCAGATCATTTTTATGGTGAAATTCCCTGTACAAGAAAACTGACAAAGAAAGAAACAGAAGAAGAATATGAAAAGAATACCGGGAAGGTCATTGTAGAAACATTCAGAGATCTGGATTATGCATCCATACCGGCAGTATTGGTTAACAATCACGGACCATTTGCCTGGGGAAAAGATCCTGTTGAAGCAGTTTATAATGCTGTAGTGCTTGAAGAAGTTGCAAAAATGGCGTACCAAACTGAAATGCTTGGAAATTCAGTGCCTGTTGACAAATACCTGCTTGATAAACACTATCTGCGAAAGCACGGTAAAAATGCATATTACGGACAAAAAAAATGCTAATCTAAACTTATTTAATACGATGAAAACTAATAAAAAAACACTCTTACTTATTGCTTCAATTTTCTTTTTCTCGCTTGTCATAGGGCAGGAAAATAAGATCATTATCAAAACAAAAGAAGCCAAAGACACTATTAGCAGGTACATCTATGGTCATTTTGCTGAACATCTGGGACGTTGCATATATAATGGTATATGGGTAGGCGAAGATACAGACATTCCAAATACCCGTGGTATTCGAAACGATGTAATTGATGCATTGAAAGAATTGGATATTCCGGTATTGCGGTGGCCCGGGGGGTGTTATGCCGATCTGTACCAATGGAAAGATGGTATAGGCCTCAAAGATGAACGTCCACCTATAATTAATAAATTTTGGGGTGATGTTCGTGAAGATAATAGTTTCGGCACTCATGAATTTCTTGATCTTTGCGAAATACTTGAAACAGAACCTTACCTGGCTATTAATGTGGGAAGTGGTAGTATTGAAGATGCATACGACTGGATTGAATATGTGAATTCCGATAAAGCAAGTCCGATGGCCGATCTTCGGAGAAAGAATGGTCGTGAGAACCCCTGGAATGTCAAGTTTTGGGGAATCGGAAATGAAAACTGGGGTTGTGGCGGAAACATGACTGCAGCTTATTATACGGATCTGTATAAACGTTATGCAACCTATTGCTGGGCAGATTATAAGGTGGCAAGCGGAGGATTAAATCATGATTATAACTGGACCGAGACCCTATTGAAAGGCACAAAAGATGTCACTCATCTCATTCAGGGCATTTCCTACCACCACTATACTGTTTGCCATACATGGGATAAAAAAGGATCAGCAACAGATTTTGATGAAAGTGAATGGTTTTCCACAATCCGGAAAAACATGGAAATGGAGGAGAATTTAAAAGGGCATATTGAATTATTCGAACAATATGATCCGGACAATAAAATAGCACTTATAGCAGATGAATGGGGAAACTGGCATGATCCTGAACCTGGCATCAATCCGGGACTCCTATATCAGCAGAACACACTGAGGGATGCGATTACAGCTTCAATATACCTTAATATTTTTAATAATCACGCTGATCGCGTGAAAATGGCAAACATTGCGCAAACAGTAAACGTATTGCAGGCAATGCTTCTTACACAAGGTGACCTGATAGTAAAAACACCATCATTTTATGTTTTTAAGATGTATAAAGTCCATCATGATGCTCTGCTATTGCCTACTGAAGTTGTATGTGAAGATTACATAAATAAAGAAAACAGCATACCGGCACTATCTGTTTCTGCTTCAAAGAATGAAAGTTTAATTCATGTCACGGTTACAAATGTAAATCCAAACAAAGAAATAGCAACAATTCTCACACTGGAAGGTATTGAAGAATATAAAGTAATTTCTTCTGAAATAATAACAGCCAATGAAATGAATGCTTATAATGATTTTGGCAAAGAAGAAGCAGTATGCTTAAAAAAATTCGATGATTTGAAACAGAAAAATCAAAATATCACAGCAACTCTTCCTGCAAAATCAATTGTATTAGTAACACTTCAAACAAAATAATCTTTTTTTATGAATTCGAGGCAGTATGTAATAGGTGTTGATTATGGTACGGATTCTGTCCGGTCAATACTTGTGAACGCCTCGGATGGCAAAGAATTGGCTGAATCTGTATTTATATATCCACGCTGGGAAAATGGCAAATTCTGTGTTCCGGCAAATAACCAGTTTAGACAGCATCCACTGGACTACATCGATGGACTTGTATTTACAATTCATGAAATAATTAAAAGTGCAGGCAGCGAAGTAGCTGAACATGTGAAAGCCATATCTGTCGATACAACCGGATCGACTCCCGTAGCAGTAAATGAGAAAGGTATACCTCTTTCTTTGACTGAAGAATTTAAGGAAAATCCGAATGCAATGTTTTTGTTGTGGAAAGACCATACCGCAGTTAAAGAAGCTGATGAAATAAATAAAATTACACAATCCTGGGGAGGTATAGACTATACTATGTATGAAGGTGGTGTCTATTCATCGGAATGGTTCTGGGCAAAAATCTTACATGTTTTACGTGAAGACAAGAAAGTTCGAGAAGCGGCATATTCATGGGTAGAACACTGTGATTGGATACCTGCATTGTTGACCGGTGTAACGACAGCTGAAGATATCAGGCGAAGTCGATGTGCGGCAGGACATAAAGCTATGTGGCACGAAAACTGGAATGGTCTGCCTTCAGAAGAATTTCTTATCAAACTGGACCCTTTGTTAAAAGGTCTTCGGGGAAGACTTTACCAGGATACTTATACTGTAGATAAGCAAGCCGGAACCATTTCAAAAGAATGGGCAAAAAAACTGGGACTTTCTGACAAAGTAATTGTTGGAATTGGTGCATTCGATGCTCACCTGGGAGCCCTGGGTGCAGAGATAAAACCTTATTACCTCTGCAAAGTAATGGGAACCTCCACGTGCGATATGTTGATTGCTCCAAAAGAAGATCTGAATAATAAACTAGTAAAAGGTATTTGCGGACAGGTTGATGGTTCCATTATTCCCGGACTTATTGGTCTTGAAGCCGGACAATCTGCTTTTGGCGATGTGTATGCCTGGTTTAAAGAACTTCTTTTATGGCCTCTGCAGAATTTACTGAAATTTTCAGATCAAATTGATGAAAGTACCAAAGACAATATAGTTCAGGAAATTTCAGATCGTTTAATTCCTCAGCTTACTACAGAAGCTGAAAAACTTGCACCTGAAGAAACAGGAGAACTTGCCCTTGATTGGCTAAACGGAAGAAGAACTCCCGACGCAAACCAAAATCTGAAAGGGGCTATTACAGGTTTATCATTAGGTTCTGATGCTCCGCGGATTTTTAAGACACTGGTAGAAGCAACTGCCTTCGGTGCAAAAGCAATTGTTGAGCGGTTCATAAACGAGGGAGTTAAAATTGAAGGAATTATAGCCATTGGAGGAGTCGCTAAAAAATCAGATTATATTATGCAGGTAATGGCCGATGTATTGAATAAACCTATACTTGTAGCACGTTCTGAACAGGCTTGTGCATTAGGCTCTGCAATGGCTGCAGCAGTTGCAGGCAAAGTGTACGGGAATTTTGAAGGTGCAAAGAAATCCATGGGCAGTGGTTTCGAAAAAGAATACCATCCAAATGTTACAAGGTCAAAAAAATATGAAGCATTGTATTCAAATTACCTGAAACTTGGAAATTTTATAGAAAATGAACTTACAAAATAATGAACTATGAACAGATTTATAATTGCAATTTTAATTTCTTTTTCCATATCCTGTATAGGACCCTGCAAAAAGAAAGAACAAGTAAAACCTATTCAGAAGGAAGACTTCGATACTGTAATAAATAATAAACAAATCAGTCTTTTTACTTTAAGGAATGCGAATGACCTTACCGTTCAACTTACAAATTACGGAGCACGGGTAGTATCAGTTTTAACGCCTGATAAAAACGGCACAATGGCAGATATCGCTCTTGGCTATTCCGATATAAAAAGCTATCTGAAAGATCCGATGTATTTAGGTTGTATTGTAGGACGTTATGCCAACCGGATTGATAATGCAAAATTCATTCTTAACGATAAAGAGTATAACCTTTATAAAAATGATGGTGTAAATACTCTACATGGCGGAAAGGAGGGATTAGATAAAAAAATATGGGACGCTGCCCAGGAAGGAAATACAGTTATTTTCTCATACCTCTCACCCGATGGTGAAGAAGGATATCCTGGAAATCTGATAATCAAAAAAAGCTATACGCTTACCGAGAATAACGAACTTCATATTCGTTATGATGCGGAAACCGATCAGTCAACGGTAATTAACCTTTCAAACCATACCTATTGGAATTTAAAAGGAGAAGGTGACAGTACAATACTCGATCATTATATCTTAATCAATGCTGATTATTATGCACCCATTGATAGCGAATGGATCCCTACCGGAGAGCTGGCAAAAGTTGCAGGATCACCCTTTGATTTTACCTCCGGAAAAAAGATCGGCAGCGAAATC
>Ga0307433_1001139_pt1 | contig 15643 bp, 18 predicted proteins | sample SalMarWE160210MG_FD_202166 | JGI IMG/M metagenome (GOLD analysis project Ga0307433, IMG submission 202166) | Salt marsh sediment microbial communities from the Plum Island Ecosystem LTER, Massachusetts, United States - WE1603-210 | ecosystem: Environmental > Aquatic > Marine > Intertidal zone >... | reverse complement strand
AAGAATATTTGCGACGATTTCGTCAACTTGGATGGTTCCAAATTTTTTGTTGATTGCTCTGCCTAGGGTGCCGAGGGCGTGTGTGGTTGTTAGGATTTTTGCGCCGTTTCTTTTGATGATGTTGCGGTTTTTGGGAAGAAATTCTTGAAAATTAGGTTTTCTGAAACCAGTAACATGGGATACTACAATCAGGTTGTAGCCTTTAAAAACTTCGGAGGCTTTGACGCCTGTTTCACCGGTTGTCGAGGCCACGATGATGTTTTGGATGCCAAGCTCTTCAGCTCGCTTTTTTGCTAAGTTGAGGGTTTCTTCAGTGTTTTTGGGACCCGGTTTTTCGAAATAAACTGTCTTACAGACGATGTTTGCTATACCAAGCAGCTCCAATTTTTTTAATGTTAGAGGGTGACGTGTAATTGATTGAACGAGCTTATATTTGTTATAAAAGTTGCAGGCGGTTGTTTCTATATTGGTTCAATGTGTTCTGCCTGTTTTTCTGTTTTGGCATATATCAAATTTATAAATGTTGCAGGTGCTTTTATTCTGAAAGGTTGCGTATTTTCGTAGCATTTTGTGTTTTCACGAGTTTGTTATCCTTCAATTTTGGCTGTTTGAGTTTAGGGGCTAAATTTTAATTCTATTATCTGGTTCAACTTTGACGGTGAAATGTCCCTTTTTTCCTGCTAGAAGTGGAAGGATGTGAGAAAGCAGTTGCTCTGCACTTAAAGAGTGTTCTGCACCATTTGAACTAGTTTGAATCCAGCCGTCCTTTCCTTTTCGATATTTCTGTATCCATCCATGCTTTGACATAATGTAAATTGTGCATTCAGAATTCTTCATGGCTGTCCCTTCGGCAGATAAATATTAAAATTTACTGGTTGGCGGGTTTGGTATGCTAAATTTTAATTAGCCAAAATCAAAATTCGTTTTTTATGGAAATGTTTTTGTGTTGTTGCTTGGTTTTTCAGAAAAAAGTTAGATTTCAACAATCAGCTGTTATTAGTAGTCTAATATGAACGGATATTTTGTTTCTGTGAAGTTTTCAGCTTCATTACGGTGTATGCGTGATTATTTTTTTGCACTTGGGGCAGTGAATGTGACGTAGAGAAGATTGGGAGTCATAGCCTGAAATTGTGGCATCTTTTTTAGGTAGGACATAGCCGCAATGGCGACATGTGTAAGAGTTTTTGGGCATTCTTTTATCCTTCATAGAATTTTACGATGTTTTGTGCTGTCTTTGAGATTCCATGCTTTCTTAGCTGTTTGTAAAGGTTTTCGGATTCCTTGGCTGTAACTTTCTTAACTTCAGCAAGGAGGGGCAGCACATCACCTCCTAGGTGCAGTTTCACCCATCTCCACCAGTCTAGTTCTAACTGCTTCTGCGACAAACTCGGTTACACTTCTATAGCCCAGATCGCTTCTGTTTTTGATCAACGCTTTTATTTTATTGTATAAGCCTGATGGCACATTCACTGAATCATAACCCTTAACTGGCATCTTTGCTTTCCCCAATCTTTTAATGGATAAGTTTGTTTATATTCTTTGCCTTCTTTTAATTCCAAATATTCAAACAAAGAAAAGCATTCATTATCATAAGGTTACCCCCATGTCGGAGCAAATCATCCAAATAAGTAAGATAACATCTAATCGACAAGTCTCGATTCCAGTTGAAATAATGAAAAGATTGAAAGTTAAGGCAGGAGACAAAATACTATGGATAGAACGTAACAACGACATCATAATAAGAAAAGTCTAGAGCGTAACCCCAATATTCCGGATCATCTTTCTCGGTTTGTCAACTTTTCTGAAAAAGTACTGTTAATAACGAAAAAAACTAATTTAGTGTTTGATTAAATAAACCTTACGAGGGGGTTCGTAAGATAATTGGATCCAAATCATTACTTAATTTAAACTATCTGGGTAGCTTACTCAGACACTCATTTAAATAGTATTTTGACAATTTATCTATTAGTTAGGCATCAAAGCTGTGTGCCAAGTGGAGTGCGTGGTCACCAGAGTGTGACAACGTCCATGCTTTAAAGGCACACACACCTAACTGCTTCGCATAAGCCAATAATAAGGTTTTGCAAATTTCTTCCTTCTTTTTGTAAGTGAAACGCTTACCCAAAAAGGCGTTTTCTGCAATATTAATAAAAAAATCACATTTGTTTGGGTTCAATTTTGTCACATAACAAATCTTAATTCTTGTTTCAGGTATAACTTTTCCGCATTTAGAATTAATTTATTAATGTTTGCACTTCTATATTTTTCAACAATGCACTGTTATTTGTATTCTAATATGCGGAGACTTTTGAAGATTCCACATAATAGGGCTTACAATCTGAGGAAGGGACTAGTTAAGGAGCTGCACAAGGATGATGATAAGTTACTCAAGGAATTAGACGAACTTTAGTTTAGAACCCATTCTCAATAATAGCTATTTCAGTATTTTTAATATTATATATTGAATAGACTCTATCATCTATCGCATTTTGTAACGAAAGAACTTTTCTTTCTAAAACATCCAGTTCATTTACTAATTTAACTGATTTCATGTGTTCTTTTATTGAAATAATTCCTTCTACAGCTTGAACAATTTCTTCTTTCAAAACATTTTCTTGTTGGTCACTTGATAACCGAATTGGTAAATTCATAAGTGGTGTTTTGTCCACTTGAAGTTGTTCCCCTTGCCTTTTCCCCATATGATATAGCCAAAAGTTTATTAATTTAGAATTTAGGATACCTGTCAAATATTTTAAATCAATGCCAATTGGTTTGATAATCAAAAACGCTCTTGACACGTAACAAGGGAAATCAGTATATGTAAATGATGCCTGAGTAGTTTTCCTCAGTGAAAAAATCTTTTCGCCTTCAAAGTACTTTTGTTTCCTCGGGCGATGAATCCCATATGGTTTGAAGTCGGAGGTCAAAATTTTCTTAAACTTACCCAAATGGTTCTTAATATTCGGATAATTATTAATATTTGACCTGACCTCTAGATCTGCATATATTAGAAAATATTTATTCATAGGATTGCCGTAGTATTTTGCTAATTCTTCAGAAGTATAATATGGCTTAATTTTTTTCTTTTCAGTCTTGTTAAATCCAATTTTTTTTATTTCGTTTTTTCTTAGTATAAAAATTCCATCACCTTTTTCAAATTCAGGGCTCTTTAAAACCTTCAAGTGTTTTTTTGTGATGAAATCCTGCAAAACATCAATTCCGTTTCCAATATCTGCCTTTTTAAGATGGAAGTTCCCGCGGGAAAAAATTTTTTTGAGAACTTTTCTAGTATCAATATTTACAAAAGTAATCGGTTTATCAGTTTCTGTAGGATCAATTTCTGAATTAAAATTCATGATTTTATCGTTTTTCTTGGGTAATTCAAAATATCCACGGAGTGTATCTATGGGGATCTTCTTATCAATCACTTTGTAATAGTCAACATCATACGGTTCAGTAGTCTTGGTCTTTTCCAAGACAAAAACCATTGTTTGAATACTGGCATCTTTAAAAACCTTAAACTCGTTGAAATCAAAGAAGGATAATAATTTTGTTTCAGACAAAATCTTTTTTCTTAAAATTGAAGCTCCATCACTTGTCACCCAATTATTTTGGGCAATGAAACTGTGATATCCTCCTTTTTTTAAGAGATCTATTGATTTGCACGTAAAGAAGTACCACATATCCATATACTTTTGATAATATTTTTTCATGTTTGTTCGTTTTACCCAATCGAAAGCTTCCCTACCTTTATCCTCCTTAATGTATGGGGGATTACCTATTATTACATCAAACTTACCTTCCCGTAAAATTTTCCCAAAACCTTTGTCACTGTCTTTCCAGTCAAAAGGTTTGACTCTTTTGATTTTTTCTATGTTCGAAGTTAGTATTGTTTGCTCAAAGTAAGATGAATCAACTAACGAGTTGCCACATCTTATGTTAGCGTCAATGTTCGGCAATGCCCGTTCTTGAAATAGTTTAAGTTGTTGGTTTACGCTCTCTTTTGTTTCATTTTCCAGAACTTTTAGCAGCAGACTCAATTTAGTTATTTCTACCGCTTGAGGGTCAATATCTACTCCGAATATGTTGTTGAGGAGAATCCTTTTTCTAACTTCCGTGGTAAGGTGCCACTGATTTTCTTTTACTTGATAAATTTCTTTTTTATATTTTTTAGGATTTTTTTGATAATATGAAAGGTGATAGTCAAGTAGATAAGAATAAGCTCTTACCAAAAAAGTTCCCGAGCCCGACGCCAGATCAAGTATCTTTAAATTTTTAATTTTTTCGGGCGATTTTCCGATTACAAGTTGACCAATTGTATTTTTTATAATATAATCTACAACATAATCGGGAGTATAGTATACCCCACCAGCTTGTCTAACTTCTGGTTTTTCTTCAACTTTGGCTTTATGTGTTGGAGTAAGCCTGATATTTTTTCCTAAAAACTGTTCGTAAACATTTCCAAGTATTTCGATACTGAGTATAGAAAAATCATAGGGGCTATGAGGATAATATAATGTTGAAATAATTTTGCTCAACACACTATCATCTATTGAAATGGAGGTTGTTAGTTTGTCATTCTTAAAATCAAATATGCCACTATCATATTTATTTTCAGCATTTTCAAAATGTATCAGAAGCTTTGAATAAACATCTCCAGAATTAGTAAGATTTCTCAATCGCTCATAAGGTTCAATACTCCTATCTTCACATATTCTCAAAAACAATATCCGGTTTAGGGTCTCTTGAACACAATAGTTCAACTCTGAAATTGACAAACTTGGATTATTTCGAGCAATATTTTTGGCTAAGTCCACGCGCCATGTTTCAATTTCCTGAAGAAATACATCATCAACTTCTGTGGTGCCTTTCTTTCCTTTTTTAGATTTAGCAAATCTATCAAAACTACCTTTTAGAACAGCATCTTTTGAAAAAAATTCAGATATCCTAACAAACTTGGAGATGTAATCTTCATAGTCTATGACTAGAATCCTTCCTACAGATGGATTATCTTTTGCATTAGGCTTAATTTTACAGTCATAAACAGCTAACGTACGAAAATTTGTTAAGATTGAAAGAGGAATTTTTGAGTTCCAAGCGTACCGCTTCAATTGAAATGCGGGATCTGGATCAGCTTTAATGTTCACAGATGGCTTCTTTGTTTCAACAAAAAAAACCCTGTTACCACCTATTCTAAATGCGTAATCAGGAGCTTTGTACTTGCCCCCAATTCTTATCGCATCCTCATTTATGACTTCCTTGTATTTTTCAGATAGCCCTTGGTCGTTATTAACATCCCACCCCAAAGCAACAAAAAATTTATCAACAAATTCTTTTCGCAATTGAGCCTCTTTATAATTCGATTTAGAATATTGCTCAATATTATCCTTAAAAACAGTAACCAAGTTTTCAATAATCTTAAGTTCTTCGCTCATTGTATTGACTTCCTAATTGGTCAAAGTTCAGACACTTGATACCTTTAGCTTTAACCTATTGTCTAATGAGCATCTTATTAGATCGTTCATAGTATAAAATTTTCCACTTAATATCCCAAAATGGTTGCAATTTGATAGTGGAAATATAATTCATAACTAGACGATAAACATTAGTCAAGATGCCCACGTAACAGGTTTTGTTTGTAAGTCATCAATCGACTCTTTCCTAATATTTTCTAGGGAAAGCTGTTTTTTATTTTTTCTATTGATATAGTAAGTATATAGTGTTGGGGAGAAACCACAAAAAACCTTGAACTTAAAATAACATCAACTTATACTTACAGGTTAACATTAGTATTATTAGTATACTAATATGATTGTGGGTTTGGGGTTAAAATTTAATCAAAAAAACTTCACGAAGTGGTTTGAATAAGTTTTTTACGCAGGTACTACCATTCTATCTGAAAGGCGCTGTGGAATGGTGACAGGTTTCATCCTTTCCTCTTTGGTATATTGCGGGGTTTAGGGTTTGGTTTACGACAAAGAAAGCGGAGTCTTCAGCATTCAGACAATCAATCTAACTAAGAGATTTGCCAAAAAGAAGCATAGGGGAGTCTTCGGTTTTCTGCGAAGAAACCAATCAAACAACAAACACAATGATGTTACAGTAGCATTGGACAAAGTCAACATCAAAATCCACTCCGGAGAACTCTTCGGACTTCTTGGACCAAACGGCTCTGGAAAAACTACAACAATCAAATGCTTATCTACAATCCTGATTCCAGACGAAGGCACAGCCATCGTAAACGGTTTTGATATTAGCAAAGAAACATCCATGGTCCGGGCAAGTTTGGGAATGGTTGTGGGCGGGGAGAGAACATTATACTGGAAGCTTACAGCCAGAGACAATCTCATGTACTTCGCTTCGTTGTACAAAATGCAGAGAAGACACGCAAAAAAAAGAATCGAAGAACTCCTAGAAACTATGCAACTCTCTGACCGAGCAGACGAGAGACTGGAAGACTACAGCACAGGCATGAGACAGAAAGTCGCCATAGCCCGAGCCCTGCTACATGACCCGCCAATCCTGCTGCTGGATGAGCCCACCTTAGGTTTAGACCCAAATTTCGCGAGGCAGATTCGCAACCAAATAAAAGAGCTTTCAGAGAAGCAGGGAAAAACGGTTCTTCTGACCACCCATTACATGGATGAAGCTGACCAACTGTGCGATCGGGTAGCATTCATAAACAACGGCAAAATCGTCGCAGTTGACACCCCAAACAGGCTCAAGGCAATGGTGAAAGAGAAGGAACTTGTAGAAGTGGTTGTTTACCGTCCACCAGCGGGCATCGAAAAGCACATCCGTTCCCTGTTACCCGACGCAGAAGTTATCAAGCTTATTCCCGGCGATGAGGATGAAGGAAATCCTTCGAGAATCAAAATAATCGGGGGAACCGCAGAAGAACATGTGGGAACAATTATTGATGCGCTCAGACAGAAGAACGTTCGCATTGGCAGCTTAAACGTTGGTGTTCCTACGCTCGAAGATGTCTTCATCAAGTTAACTGGCGCAAAACTCACGGAGGACGGAATATAACAGATGCTGAAAAGCAGCTATCAGCAGTCTGTTTTACGTAGCAATCTCTTTGTTGTCTGGAACGAGCTAGTTAAAAACATCAAGTCCCTGCTGGCATATCCGGCTATCCTAGTTTTCTGGGCAGTATTTCCTATTTTCTGGTTCATTCCCTTCATCCTTCAGGGACAAGCCTTTGTAGGCGGTTTAGAGAGCGCGAGTTTTGCACAAATCACTGGCAGTGGAGAATATGTTCCTTTCATTGTGATAGGTGCCGTCCTCAACAGTTACGTAAACACTCTGCTTTACGGCATGGGAGAAAACATAAGACGCGAAGCATACCAAGGAACACTGGACTACGTGCTCGCCGCTCCATGCAACAAAGCTTACGTACTAATCGGAAAAGCCCTAAGCGAAAGTCTCTCCAGCACAATCTTCGCCGCTAGCCAACTCACCATCTCTGTACTCCTCTTCGGAATGAATTTGACTTTGGGAGTGATGCTTCCGGTGTTTTTCATAGTTATTCTATTGATGCTGGGATTGTATGGCATGTCCCTCATCTTGGCTGCCTTATCTCTCATGTACAAACAATCCTACGACCTCTCGCAGACCATAGGATATGTTTTCTACATTTTTGCTCCTGTACGCTATCCCGTTGAGAGCCTGCCAACTTGGGCTCAAATCTTCGGCAAGCTCATTCCTCTTACATACGCCCTTATAATTGTGAGAAGCTTCATGCTTCTAGGAACGAACTTTTCAGCCGTCTATTTTGAGGTTCTAGCGCTCTTGATCATCGACATCGTCTTGTTACTTGCTGGCTTCTATCTGTTCAGCTGGATGGAGGAGAAAACAAAGAAATCTGGAACCATAAGCCACCACTAAGGAGAAAAATAGATTGAACAAAAACAACAAAGAACACAGGTTGCGGGAAGTCAAATGTCCGACTGGATTCAACTGGAGCAACCTAAAGGCTGAACTGAAAGCCGTCTGGGAATCCAATATCAAAGACTGGAAAATCGACTTTGCTTACCCGGTAAGTTTCATCCGCCAACTGATTTCTCCCCTCGTCTTCCTGCTGCCTTTCCTCATCTACGGCCTTGCTTTAGTTGGAGGAAGATACAGCCCAAACCTAAAACAGCTGGTTGGAACAGACGATGTGGTAGCCTTCATCTTCACCGGTTACATCATGATGGGATTCATTGGAACAGCCGTTTGGGCAATGGGATTCAGCATAAGGAGAGAACGATGGTTTGGGACGTTAGAGGCAATTTACGTGACGCCTAGCAGCCGCTTGGGTCAAGTATTAGGGATGGCTTTACACAGCACAGTTCATCAAATCTTGGGTACAATCATCCAGTTTATCGTCATATACCTCACCTTCGGTTTAGCCTTAAAGATCGAGGGGATCTTGCCCGCTCTAGGGATTTTTGCCCTAATGATGCTCGCATTATACGGTTTCGGAATAGTAATCTCAGCTTTAGGTTTGATTTTAAAGGAGGGCTGGGTGGTCTCCGACAGCCTCTACAGCATCATGATGATCCTCTCCCCTGTAGCTTACCCCTTAGCTGTGCTTCCCACCGTGGCTCAACAGGCAAGCTACCTCTTTCCAACCGCACCGGCTTTGATTGGAATGCGAAGTTTCCTGATAGAGAATTATCAACCAGAGGTTGTTGGCAACGTCTTTCTGCATCTCTTAGCCTTGGGCGCAGCTTGGATTCTCTTCGGCATAGTTGTGTTTCGTGTAACTGATGTTTATGTGCGAAAGAGGGGTATGCTCAAGAAATTCTAAAATCAACCAACAGGAGTGGTTATGCTGTAAACGGGGTGCTTGTATGATACAGGTTTACCACACAAAACTGAATGGTGTTTGGTATGGTGCCGCGGTGCAGGATGAGCAAGTTCTTGCCACATGCTTTTCTGTTGAAGAACCGGATTTGAGACGCCTACTACGGAGGCTACCAGATGGTATTCCGTTTCAGGTTGCAGAGGAACCTAATCAGCTCCTAACAAATGTTCTGAGCGCTCTAGAGGAGGTCTTCAACGGGAAGGACAGAAAATCCTACGGGTTCAAGATAGCCACGGCTCATCTTTCCAGCTACACAAGAAAGGTTCTCAATTGCACGTGTCTGGTTCCTGTTGGATACGTGACATCGTATGGTGCCATAGCCAAGGTTGTTGGGGGAAGCGCAAGGTCTGTGGGGCGCGTTGAGGCATCAAATCCGTTTCCTTTGCTGATTCCCTGCCACAGGGTTGTTCGTTCTGATTTGAGTATAGGCGGCTACGGATACGGAGAGCAGATTAAGATGGAGATTCTTCAGAGGGAAGAGAGAGGCTACGAAGAGTCAAGGGGACTAAAGGTGGAGGAGAGAGAACTGTCTCTGTTTCCAGCAGAATGTGTTAAACAAAAACAGGGATAGCTTTTAAGAGGCTAAAGAAGCTCATATACACCAAGAAATTTAGGTTCTCTGATGGAGAGGAGAAAATGGTGAGGCGCGGGGTCTTTGTGGGAAGATTTCAGCCATTTCACAAAGGACATCTGGAAGTTATAAAAAAACTCGTTGATGAAGTTGATGAGCTGGTTATAATTGTGGGCAGTTCCCAGTACAGCCACAGGCTCGATAACCCCTTTACTGCTGGCGAGCGCATCACCATGATCCGAAGGGCAATGGAGGAGGAGGGAATCCAGTTGTCGAGAATCTGGATTATACTGGTGCCGGACGTTCATCAACACGCGCTATGGGTCTCCCAGATAGTGGGGTATTCCCCAAAATTTGATGTAGTTTACGCTAACGAGCCGTTAACTAGTCGACTTTTCATGGAAGCTGGGTTCAGAGTCGAGTCAATGCCTTTCATAAAGCGGGAGGTTTACTTGGCTACGGAAATTCGGAAACGCATGTTAGCTGGAGAAAACTGGAAGGAACTTGTCCCAAACAGTGTTGCCAGTTTCATAGAAGAGATTGATGGTGATGCGAGGCTTCGGGAACTAAACAAAACTGACACTGTTGACTGAATTAGTCCATTTGTGGCTTTACTTCCTTTTTTGAAATGAACAGGTTATAGAGGTGTCTTGCGGCTAGAGCGGTTAGCCAGCCGCTGACAATAAAGACAGTGCCTGGAAAAGATTGGATAGTGGAGTTTAGCAGAAACGTTTGAAACAGAAAGAAGACGATAGCCATTGTCGCTATTGATGCTAGACCAAACTTTCTTCCATATTTTCGTGTTGTTTGAATGCTAAGAAGCCCAAAGAAAAAGACGTCGCCTAATCCTAGACGAGAAAACCCACCCACAGACGGAAACATGGGTAGTTCAATAAACGCAGGCAATCCTAATTCAAGGACTCGATTAAATGACTTTATCATATCCTTTGTGATTAGAACTTGAATAATATCCATAATAGTTAGTAAGGTGGCAAAGGCAGCAGTCGTTTTCCATGTAAAGAGGTTCCCCAGGTAAACTGAGATGCCGATACCGAATATTATGGCAAAGAAGTTGAAGAGGAAAATGTTCCAGAAATATAGAAATGACAAGATGAACAGAACAGGCGGCACTACTGCCAGATACCATTTTGGCACAAAAAGAAAAGTGAACAAGAAGAGAATAGCAGTATAGGCAAAAAGGAAGATGCCCAATAGAGCATGCTCAGGGATAGCCAATAGTACAGTTACCATTGTGCCCATGGCTACTACCAACAAGATTATGTGTTTCAGGTGAAGTTCTTGCCCGCCTAAGAGCTGGTCAACTTTCTTGTCTAATCTGGAGTAAAGAAAGACCACGATCACTCCGATCAGAAAGAGAACTGACGGAAGCAAAACATCAACTATCATGCCCGCAGATATAGAAGCCCCCAAAGATTTACCTTACGGTCAACCAGAAAGAAACTAGCCAAAAGTTGGGTTTTCCTGTTTTGCTTGGCTTTATAGTTAATTTTAATCAATTCTACGTATGGAGCAACTGCATGCAAAGGTTATTAAAAGCCAAAAATTATATAAGTTTGTATAATTTTATTGTAGATGGTAAAAGAAAAGGTAAGGTAGAAGAGAATATGACCCAAATTGAGCGCGCGCATTACATTCATGAGCCACGTCTCGACACTATTTTAATGGTGGAGAACGCGATTAAAGAGAGTGGGTCATACCCAACAAAAAAAGAACTTCTGGAAAGTTTACCGAAAAAAATTCAATACCAAACTTTTAAACGAATATTAAGTTATTTGGAAAGTTCGAACAAAATAATGTTCGATAGCCGAAAAATTATCTGGATTTTTCCTGACAATCCCAAACTAAAGAGTCTCCTAGAGACAAGCGTAAAACTTAAAATCTAGTCACGAATAACCGAATCGCCGTTCATACTCTTTGTGGTCTGAGAAAAACTCTAAAACACAAACGATTTTCTTATTATTCTCAGCAATAATAGTGTAAATTAAACGGCTCTCTTTACCAGCATCTATTCTGAACAGATTATATACAGCATATTTTTTAACATATATTTTCGCCCATTTCTTTTTTTCAATTTTGTCCCCTGCAAGCATATTCTCTTTAAGAGCCTCTAAAACCGTTCTTATTCTTTTATACAATTCACAGCCTTTGTCTAAACCCGAAAAAAATGCCTCAAAATCGGGAGTTCCCCGCAATTCATCAGGCGGCTCACGTTTTCTCAAGCGGATTCAACAGAGTCCAATTAGTTCTTTTTGCTCTTATGATTTTCCGCATCTAGTACATATGTCGCCCATTTTTGGTTTCACAATCAAATTTTCTCTATTGTTTTTCTATCCATAATATTCAAAAACATGATGGGTTCTCTTCGTCCCTTTTGTTTCGGAAGCAATTTGAATCCATATTTTTTATAAAAAACTATTGCCGTTTGTATTGCATTTAGGACTAAAAACCTACAGCCTACCTTTTCCGAAAGTTTCAATGATTGGGCATGACAAAAATCACAGACATATGTGCCAATACCATGTTCATACTGCAAGTCTTTACATACTGCCAATTGACTAATTTGAAGTGCGGGATAGTTTTCTCTGCCAATAGGTAGCTTATCTTCTTCACTCATTTTTTGTTTTCGTAAATCTGCCATACTAAGTGTTACAAATCCAACCAATAGCCCTTCATAAAAAAATAGATATGTCACACCTAAGCGTTCATTTTGAAAATCCATTGCCTCTGTATGGATGAACTCGTCAATTTCTTCTTTGCCACAAGAAAAATCGCCTATTTTATGTCTTTCCGATAGAATTGCGAATTCTATGTTATCTAAGTTCATTCTAAAATTAATGTATAGAACGGACTAAAAAGAGTATCTTTTCAAAATAGCTTTTGCTCGTTTGATGCGTTCAACGTCTTTAGCCGATGGCTCCCGCTTCAGTTCCTTCTCAAGTTCGGCAAACTGCTCTTCTGTCAATAGAGGAATTGCCTTCGGTTTCATCGGTTATCACTCCTACTTATACGCATATATTAGTAATTGCGCGCGCCTATAAATCCTTATATGATTTTTATATAAAATTTATGCTTCAGTAATATATGTTCGGTAAACGATATGTAGTTTAGTTCATCCAAGCTTTAACTTTTTCCGCCTTTTTCGTTATTTAGGTTTTCCACGGTTTTTAAATGCGTTTGACTAATTTTTTTCTTTATTTTTCTTGCCTCTTCAGAAAACCCAACTGGTTGTTAGGTTATGCATATATACGGCGGGGTATTTGCTTTTGAGGATGGTTCGGAAATGAGAAGCCGGTCTAAGCTAACGCCAACAACATTTCTGGTAACTGTGAACATACTGGTTTACATCTACACTTCGGTGGTGGGCGGAAATTTCATCCAAACAAGCAGCAGCATCTTAATTCAGCTTGGGCAATTCAACATCAACGTATTGAATGGCGAGTACTGGCAACTGTTAACATCAATTTTCGTTCACGTGGATATAGTTCATCTTGCACTAAACATGCTATTCCTGATTATATTCGGTTTAAGAGCCGAAGAACTCTTCACAACAGAAGAATACTTTTCCGTCTACATGCTCTCAGGACTCTCAGGCAGCCTGCTGACGCTCTTTCTGATGTCCCCGTACACTCTTTCCGCTGGGGCTTCAGGAGCAATATTTGGAATGTACGGCGCAGGCATCATATACATGCGAAAAACATTCGGTCAATCCATTGTAGGAGCATTGTTATACGCATTTATGCTGTTAATGCTGAGCACAGGCGCAGGCGTCAATATAGTTGCCCACTTTGGTGGTCTTGCAGCTGGGTTGATAATTGGTTACGCCTTGGCAAAATCCCGCAGAGACGTGTTCTGGATAGAAAACTATTGATGACAAAGTTGAGTTCGGTTAGCTGGAGACTACCCCAGAGACGTGAAATGTGTCTCCAACCTTTGCCTTGAAAATTCGGGAAGCACTTTCCTGATTAACGGCTACTTCAAGAAAGTTGCTGCTGCCGATTAATGCCAAGGGAGTGCCAGATGGAACTTCGCCGTAGGCTGAACAGAACCGTATGGTCAAGGTTTTGCCGCCAAGCCTAACAAGAAGAGAGTTTCCTTCATGAAATCCCATTTTCTCAAGGTCTTCTAATGTAATGTTGCTGACGATGTTGCCGAAATCGTCTATGTGAAGAACCTCTCCAAGCAGTTCTCCATTTCTTGCGTTTGGTTTCGCGAATTCAGGAAGGCTGTAATCTTGTATTGCTGGTCCAAAATCAGAGGGTTTTATTCCTTCTGTTAGATGTGCGGCTGCTGGGGCGAAGATGTCTCTTCCGTGAAAAGTTTTTGACACTTGGGATAGCATGTATTTTGGGTTGTCTATTTTGTAAACGTTTGTTATGTGTTCTTTGTGGGCAGCCAGCATGAGGAGCCCGTTGTCGGGTCCAACATAGAGGCTGCGGTTGGTTTCTGCGATTACTGGGCGTCTTTTTGTTCCCACGCCAGGGTCTACGACTGCCACGTGAATTGTGTTTGGGGGAAAGTAGGGGGTGGCTGAAGCTAGGACATAGGCGCCCATGCGGATGTTAAACTTTTCAATTTCATGAGTTATGTCCACGATGCGGGCTTGGGGGTTAATGGAGAGGATTACGGCTTTCATTTCCGCTACGTAAGGGTCCTTATGACCGAAATCAGAGAGCAAAGAGATTATGGACATGGAACCTGCCCTGAAACCAAATGATGAATTGCCATATTTAATAAATGTTCTCGGAAACTAGTATCTGAGTGAGAAGAGTTGCAAGCTGGTGAAGTGGTCTCCCTGAAAGTGCTCAGTGAAAGAAAACACTGCAAAGTTCTATGTTATCCAAGATTTGAACAGGAAGAATTGGGGAGACGCGTCAAAGAGTTGGAGAGGCTCGGAGTCCAAGCTTTGGAGTTCACGGGAGAAAAGAGGGTTTTTGAGGTGCCGGTTCTGGGGAAAGGCTGCGTGGGCATAGTTGTTGTAGCATACACGAATTCAGGGAGAGCCGCTTTGAAGATTCGCAGAGTTGACGCTGACAGGAAGGAAATGTTTCATGAAGGGGAAATGCTGAGAAGAGCGAATGCCATAGATGTTGGACCAAAACTGCTTGATATAAGCGAAAATTTTCTTCTCATGGAGTTAATTGAAGGAACACACTTTCCAGAATGGATTGAATCATTGGGAGAAAGAGAAGTGCAGTCGCGTGTTCGCTGGGTTTTAAAGGATATTTTGGAGCAGTGCTACAGGCTTGATGAGGCTGGCTTGGATCATGGAGAGCTAAGTAATGCGCCGAAACACATTATCGTTGACGCCGATGACCGCCCTTATCTGTTGGATTTTGAGACAGCCAGCATCAACCGGAGAGTTTCGAATGTTACTTCCGTCTGCCAGTATCTTTTCTTGGGAAGCCAGATTGCAGATAAAGTGAAGGAGAAGCTGGGGAAAGTTGACGAAAAACAACTGATAAACGCGTTACGAACTTACAAGCGGAAACGAACAAAAGAAAACTTTGAAAAACTTGTAGAGAAATTCTTGTAACAGAAAAAACATTAATGAAAGGCTGTTTGCCGTGTATTCTTTCCAAGTTTCGGAAATACTGTTTTTTCTTTTTTTGGTTTTGCGCGTGAGCATTTTTAGATAGTTTCATGCGTGTTTTAGATAAACATTTTTAAAGAAGAATCGTCGTGGTTTCGCCTTAAAGACGGAGGTCATGACTTGACTAAGAAAAGCAAGAAAGCTAAAGCTGCAGGTCTGGAACAGCATAGGCAAGCCCTAAGGGCAAAGAAGATGAAGAAGAAAGAAAAAAAGAAAGTCACCATTCCCGCAAACTATAGGAAAAGATAGCCCTTTTAAAACTAATTCGGGTTTGGGGTTAAAATTTAAGTCTATTTGGGAAAAAAGGGGGAGGTGCGGGAGAAGTGGAGAAATCTCCAAATATAACATGAACGTAGGTTCATAACAAAAATGGAAAGGTGAACTGTTGAATACACTCGGTCACATTTTTTTCGCTAATCTACTATTGGTTTTAGGCGCTCCCTCAATCGTATCTCCAACAACCCTAATGGTAACAAGCATAGCAGCGGTAATCACGGACCTAGACCACATCGCCCACTTGCGAACAGCAATGAAGACACGCAGATTCAAATCTGAAACCAGAACCCGCTGGCACGAACTGCCCGGACTACTACTGGCAATGTCAATC
>Ga0307433_1001138_pt1 | contig 15652 bp, 8 predicted proteins | sample SalMarWE160210MG_FD_202166 | JGI IMG/M metagenome (GOLD analysis project Ga0307433, IMG submission 202166) | Salt marsh sediment microbial communities from the Plum Island Ecosystem LTER, Massachusetts, United States - WE1603-210 | ecosystem: Environmental > Aquatic > Marine > Intertidal zone >... | reverse complement strand
GTTGCCGTCGGGCTGCTCCTGCCTGGTTGCGGCCAGAACGAACTGGGCCGGTACAGCGGCTACCAGACGGATATGTGGGTGGTCAAGGACTCCAAGCGGATCCGGAACCAGATCGTCAAGTCGGAGAACTACTGGATTCAGAAGGAAGTCGAGCCCGAGGAGCAGTTCGCCGGCCCGACGCCCGACGACCTGGCGACTCCCGAAGACGACTATATCCTCGGCTCCGGCGACCTGGTTGACATCTCGGTCTTCGAACTGATGGTCCCCGGGCAGCCGTATGTCACCCGGCAGCGGATCAGCCAGAGCGGCCAGATCACCTTCCCTTACCTTGGGACGGTGAAGACCGCAGGCCTGACGACGCGGGGCCTCGAAGAGAAACTCTCCGACATCCTCGAACCGGATTACCTGGTGGATCCGCAGGTCACCGTGTTCGTGGCGGAGTACCGGAACCTGAGCGTCTCGGTCATGAACGGCGTGATGCGGGCGGGCATCTACCCGATGACCAAACAGGACATGACGCTCCTGGAACTGGTGGCGATGGCCGGCGGCGTTCTCCAGTTGGTCGAGGACTACGGGTACGTCATCCGCGAGTACTCGCCGGACGAGGCCGACCTGCTGATGCTTGAGGGCGAGGTGGCCCCGGCCGAGGGCGCCGAGAAGGCGCCCGGCGCCGAAGTGGGTGAGAAGCCGGCCGACGCCATACCTCCGGCCGACGCCATACCTCCGGCCGACGCCACACCTCCGGCCGACGAGAAGGCGCCGGCCGATGAGAAGGCGCCGGCTGCGGGTGCGCCCAAGAAGACCGACGAGACGGCTGCGCCGGCGTCGGTGGCTCCGAGTCCCGCCTCGAGCGATCCGGCATCGGCGTCTCCGCCGAAGGCGCCGGACGCGTCGGCCGGCGAGGACGTCCGCAGACTTCTCGAGCAGATGGCCGAAGGCGAGATGCCCGCCGTGAAGCGGATCGAAGCGGCCGAGACGGCCGCCCCGACCGCCGAGAAGGCGCCTCCGCCTGCGCCGCCGGGAGACGGCGAGGAACTCGGACGCTGGGTCTGGTCCGACGGCAAGTGGGTCCAGATCCAGACCAAGCCCCCCGCCGCCAAACCCGGCGAGGTGACGAAGCCCGCCCCCCAACCCGTCGAACCGACGGAGCCCGCTGAGCCGGTCCGGGTCGCCGAGGGAGCCCAGAAGCCCGAAAAGATCATTGCCGAGGATGCGAGGCTGTCGCTGGAGCGGAAACTGCAGCGGCTGGGCGTCGTGCAGGGAAGCGGCCAGTTGAGGCGGATCATCCGCTTCGACGTCCGGGCCCTCCAGGCCGGCGACCCGACGCAGAACGTCGTGCTGCGCGACGGCGACATCATCACGATTCCGTCCCCGCCGATCGGAGATTTCTACATGGCGGGCGAGGTGGCCAGGCCGGGCGTCTACAGCCTGACCGGCCGCAAGATCACCCTCCTGCAGGCCGTGGCGGCCTCCGGGGGGCTGACGGCCGTGGCCGTCCCGTGGCGGACCGAGTTGGTCCGACGCATCTCGGAAACCGAAGAAGAGATCATCTACGTGGACCTCGGAAAGATCTCGCGGGGTGAGGCGCCTGACTTCTACATCCAGCCGGAGGATCAGATTCGGGTGGGGACGGACCAGGGCGCGGTCTTCAATGCGGTCTTGCGAAACGCCTTCCGGGCTACCTATGGCCTCGGGTTCGTGTATGACATGAACTTCGCTGACTTCTATCCCTGGACCGACACGATTCGTCCCGTCTTTGACCAGACATTCTAGTCGGGGCGGTCATCCGGTCTTGCCGGACCGGCTTGGCCCGGTTGCCCAAGGTCGAGGTTATCCCGGAAAGGAAGCCGATTGGCTGCGGCAGGCACGGCAAGCGGCAATGTCATGGCGCTGGGCAGCACGGCGCCGGCCGGTCCCGACTGGGACTGGAACCGCATCCTCACGCCGCACGCCGTTCTCCTCATGCTCCCCGTCGTGGGTCTTGTCCTGTGGGTGTATCCTTACTGGCTTCCGGGGCACCGGTGGGAACTGACCTGGCGGAACTCGAGCGCCTGGGGCCACGGGTACCTGATCCCCTTCATTGCGGTCTTGATCGCTCACTACCGTCTGAGGGAGCGGGTCCCCGGCCGCATCAAGCCCTGCATCTGGGGCGCCTTGCCCATCCTGGCCGGCTTCATCATCCGCATCTGGTCGCGGGTGATGAAGTACGGGTACCCGGGGGAGGTGACGTTTCTTCTTGTCGTCGCGGGGGTCGTGTTGCTGATGCTGGGCTGGGAGATGCTCAAGGCCCTGTGGATCCCCGTCGTCTACCTGGGCCTGATGATCCCGTGGAACACGAAGTACTACGAGCAGGTCGCGCTGCCTCTGCAGACGCTTGCGGCGGCTGCGGCCGGGCAGTTCCTGCAACTCATCGGGATGAACGTGGGGCGTCGGGGGAACGTGCTGGAATTGCCGAGCGGCGAAATCGCGGTCGCCGAGGCGTGCAGCGGCCTGCACCTGCTGTTTGCGTTCGTGGCGCTGGGCGTGATGATGGCCTACGTCTACCGCCGCCCCCTCTGGGAACGGATCGTCATCATGGCCTCAAGCGTCCCGATCGCGGTGTTCTGCAACATGGTCCGCGTGACGCTGATGTCCATTTCCAGCGACCACCTGTTCTTCGAGCGTCGCGCCGTGCTGGAGGGCGGCACGACGTGGATACCGGGGGCCGTCCTTCGCTTGTTCCAGGGCCTGACGGTGCCGGAGCAGATCGAGGCGTTCCGGCAGACGGTGCTGAATCCCGAGAGTTACCTGCACCAGAGTTTCGGATTTGCGATGCTGGCCCTGGCGTTTCTCATCATGTGGGCCGAACTGCGCATCATCGACATGTTCTTCGCTGACGAGGAGGCGGGCGGCGCCGGACCTGTCGCGCGGACGGCCGGCCCCGGCGCGGAACCGGCGGCGTGAACGACCGTCTAATGAACGGGAACGAGATGGACGCCGAACAGGCGACAATCCGACGCGCCTGGGCCCTGGCCGGGGCCGGGGCACTGGCCGTGGCGCTGGTCCTGGCGCTCGTCGACGCGGCGGCCGGCCGGTCCGGGGCGACCCTTGGCTGGATGGACGTGGCGGCGGCCGGCCTCGGAGCGGCGCTGCTGGTCGCGGCAGCGGCCGGCCGGCGGGCGTCGGCGTGGCTGGCGGCCGCGGCGATCGCGCCGATCACATACCTGGTTCTGAGCACGGCCCCGGCCGCCGTGACGCGAGACCCGATGCCGGTGGCCCGGCTGGCGGTGTCGCTGGCGGCGGCAGTGTTGTATCTGGCGGCGGCGGCACCGCTGGTGTCGCGGCAGCAGTACGGTCTGTGCTGCGGGTGTCTGGTCGTGGGGGGGCTGTTCTTCATGGTGTGGGAACCGCCCCCGCCGAAGCCGGTGCCCATCGCCAAGCCGCTCGTGTGCCTGAAGGACAGCCTTCTGGCGAGAATGCCCGGCTGGACGGGCGAGCATCAGACACTTCCGGAGGCCATCGAGCAGGCCCTCGGGGCCGATGAATACTTGAACCTGAATCTCACGTCACGCGACGGGACGCAGAACGTCTCGGTGTTCGTCACCTACAGCGCCAACGCCATGTCGCAGATCCCTCACGTGCCCTGGGTCTGCATGACGGCAGCGGGGTTCCGCCTGGTGACCCGGAGGCAGGATGAACTCCGGCACCCGGCCGGGGGAGGCAGAGAGATCAAGCCGAACGTCATCCATTTCGAACCCGGTCCGGGCATGGCCAGGCAGGAAGCCCTGATGTTCCAGTATTTCAACGTGGGTGGCGAGTACGAATGGAACCGGCAACTGGCGCGGATCAAGGCCACCTCGGGCGCCATCGGGCGAAAGGGCAGTTTTCTGTCGCAGACGCAAGTCGCCGTCTATTTCCCGCCGTCCGAGGGCAGGGACCCCCTGGCGAAGGACAGCCAGGCGTACCGGCTCGGCCTCCAGTTCCTCAACGCGGTGATCCCGCTTCTGGAGGACGAGTACTATCCGGACCTTGGCGGAACTGAAGGAGGTTGATCGCACATGGCGCGGAAGCTCAATACGCGATTGCTGTTGAAGGTGCTGATCTTCGTCGGCGTACCGGCCGCCATCTTCGTCTGGGCCTTCTCAAGCGGCTGGCTCTCCGCCGGCGACCCGCAGGAACTCTATGAGAAGGCGCTCCGGTACTTCGAGCAGGAGGAGTACAACCAGGCCTGGATTGCCATCCGCCGCTCGGCGAAGGCCGGAGGCAACAAGGACCCCAAGATCATGTTCCTCCTGGGTCAGATCGCCATGAAGCAGGAGCCCCCCGCCGTCGGCCAGGCCCTCCAGGCCTACAAGGCCGTCGTTTCCATGCAGCCCGACCACCTGGAGGCCCAACGCAACCTGGCCGAATTGTACGTGGCCGTCCGCTACTGGGATGAGGCCAGGGTGGAGATCAAACGCCTCAAGGAACTGGACCCGTCGTTCGGCAAGGCGTATCTGTGGGGCGGGCACGTGGAGATGGCGCTGGCGGCGGCTGAGCCCATCCAGGCCAGGAAGGTCCCCTACTACGAGGCCGCAGCCGACTCCTGCCTCCAAGGTATCGACAAGGCCCCCGACGAACTGCCACTGTATTGGCTCCTCGCCCAGGTCTACACCCAGATGGAGCAGGACGAAAAGGTGGAGGAGGTGATCAGCCTCGCCGTCGCCAACAATCCCACCAGCGCCGACGCTTACATCCTGAAGGCCACGCGGCTGATTGCCCTTGACCGCAGCGACGAGGCGAGGAAGGTCCTGAAACTCGCCCTCGAGAAGGCCGGCCAGAGTGCACGGCTGTACATCGCGCTTGGCGAGGTCGCCACGAAGGAAAACGACGTCGACGCTGCCAGGCAGCACTTCGCCGACGCCGTTGCCGCCGACCCCAAGGAGGTGACGGCCTATCTGCGTCTTGCCGGCATTCACCGCGTCGAGGGCAATCGCGACAAGGCCGTCGAGGTGCTCGACAAGGGCCTCAAGGAACTGCCGGACTCGGCGACCCTGCTCGCCCAGTTGGCCGACCTCTGCATCGAGATGAACAGCCGGGAGCGGGCCGACCAACTCATCGCCCAACTCGAAGAGATGGTCACCCGGCCCGGCGTGGTCGAGTACCTGAAGGGCAAACGCGCGGTCGTCAGGCGGCAACTCCGCCAGGCCATCACGTACCTGGAGCAGGCCCGCGACAAGCAGCCCGGACCGCAGAGCCAGTTGCTGCTTGGCCGGGCCTACTTGGCGGCCGAGGAGTTGGGCGCCGCCCAGCGAGAACTTCAAGACCTTGTGGCGTCGCACCCCCGGCTGACCCCCGCCTGGCGCGACCTGGCCCAGGTCCAGTTGAGGCTCCGGAATTTCGACAAGGCCGGCCGAAGCGCCAGGATCGTCCTGCAAGCGAATCCCGGCGATATCAAGATGCGCTTGCTTCTGGCGCAGACGCTGATGCTTCGAAACCGACCGAACGATGCGCTCACCGAGGCCACAACCGCCGCCCAACATGCCAAGGACGACCCCGACCCGCACCTCATGATGGCCGAGATCTTCCAGAAACAGAACCGAAACGCCGAGGCCGAGGCCATGTACCGCCGCGCCGTTGCCGTTGCCACGAGCGAGGACCTGGTCCGCGTGTACCGGCGGTTCCTGGCGTTCTACGGCGGCACGAAGCAGCAGACGAAGCAGAAGGCCCTCATCGAGGAGATGAAGAAGGCACTTCCCGAGGACGCTCGGATCCTTGCGGATACCCCGGCCGAGGTCGAGAAGGAACTCCTCCAGCGGGTCGCCGACAACGCCGCCTCGATGAGCGACCGCCTTGCGCTGGCTCGCCTTTACGAGGTGACCGGCCGCGCCGATGAGGCGAAGGAAGGCTTCGCGCAGGTCCTTGCGAAGGCCGACGCCGGTTCCCGCGAGTGGCGGCAGGCGTGGCAGCGGTTGTTCCTGAGCGAACTGGGGGCCGGCAAGTACGAAGAGGCGGCCGTTCTGATCGGCCGGTTGAAGGAGGCCGAACCGAACGCGCCGGAACTGCTCTTCGCCGAGCCGCTGATTCGGCTTGGACGGAACGAACTCGACGAGGCGATCACGTTGCTCCGGGCCGTTCTCGCGAAGCACAAAACCCTGTCACACGGCCATCTCCTGATCGGCCAGGTGCTGGCCCGGCAGAGGAAATACGACGAGGCCATGGTCGCGCTCGGCAAGGCGCTGGAAGCGCGGCCGAACCTGATCGCGGCGCGGCTGCTTCTCGGACGTATCTATTACAGCCGAGGCAATTACGCCGGAGCCAAGACCGAGGCCGATGAGACCCTGCGATTCAGTCCGCGACTCGTTCCGGCGCTGGAGATGAAGGCGGCGGCACAGACAGGATTGGGCGACTGGAGCGGCGCCCTGAAAACACGCGAGGAAGTCGCAGCCGTCGTGCCCACGAATACCCGCAACCTCATTGCGCTCGCGACGCTGCACGTTCAGCAGCACGACCCTGTGAAGGCGGAGGAGGTGTTCAAACGGGCCTACCAGCAGGCCCCCGACGACGCCCTCTTGGTTCGGACCTTCGCAGACTTCTACGCCGACACCAAGCGGGCCCAACTGGGCGAGAAGATCATCGACGGCTACGTCGGCAAGCACCCCGACAACCTCGCCGCCCAACTGGCGCGCGCCCAATTCACCGCCAAGGTGGCCGGGCCGGCCGAGGCCGAGGTCTACTTCCGAAAGGCCGCCGAACTCGCCCCCGACGACCCCTACCCGCTCGTCTTCCTCGGCGACCAGTACAGCCGGCTCGGACAGTGGGCCAAGGCCGCCGAAATCTATCGCGAGGCCGTCGGTCGCGCCAAGGACAACACCATTCCCCAAAAGCGCCTGGCCGACGTCTACATGCTCCAAGGCAACACCGATGAGGCCAAGGCCGTGATCAACACCGTCCTGAGCGACACGCCCACGGACGTTGCCGCTCTCGTCGTGGCCGGCCGCATCGCCGCCCGCCAGGACAAGGAAGACGAAGCCAAGCAGTTCATGGAGCGGGCACTGGCCCTGAGGCCCGATTACGGCGAGGCCAAGGTCCGACTGGCCGAAATCCATGCCGGCCCCAACCCGATGCGGGCCCTTGACCTGCTGGACGACGTTGACCCGTCGGACACGTCCTTCGAGAAGGCCATGCTCCTGCGGGCCGACATCAACACCCGCCGCGTCCAGTTGACCAACGCCATCCTCGACCTGAGGCGGCTACTCGATTTCCGGCCGACCAGCATCACGGCACGCATGCAACTGGCCGCCAAGTACATGGCTAACAGGGAACCCGACCGTGCCGCCGAACTGCTCAGGCAACTCTCAAGGGAACGGCTCGACCAGGACACGGCGGTGCTGGGGGCGTTGGGTGATGCCCTTATCCGAAGCGGAAAACCCGAGGACGCCCTTGCCGCCTATGAGAAGGCCCGCTCGGTCCAACCCGAAAACGCCGATGCCCTGACCGGCGAGGTCCGGTGCCTCGTGGCCCTCGGACGTAAGGACGAGGCCATGAAACGCGCCCGCCGCGCCATGGACCAGTGGACCAACGAGGTCTGGCCACGCCTGGCCCTGGTGGCGCTCTATGAGCAGACGGGCGAACTCGACAAGGCCTTCGACGTCCTGCGCACCACCCTGCTGCCCAACCCGAAATGGGAACGCGGCTACGTGTACCTGGCCGACCTGCTCGTCCGGGCCAAGCAGATCGACGAGGCCCGCGAGATTCTCCTGACGGGTCTCTCGAAGGTTCCCAGGAGTATTCCCATCCGCGCCGGCCTGGCCGCCCTCGACATCGGCGACAAGGGCTCGGAGATGGCCGTCAAGATTCTCAAGCCCCTCGCCGAGGAGTTTGAGGCCGAGTACAGCCGCATGCCCGATAAACTCGGTAAACTTCGGCCCTATTTGAAGTCGATTCGTATTTACAGTCTCGCGCTCTACAACCTGGGCCGGACGGACGAGGCCCTGAAATGGGGCATGATGCTCTGGTTGCTCGACCCCACGGACGTGGCCAACGCCAACAACATGGCTTGGATCCTGGCAACCGAGCACAAGGATCTCGTGCGGGCAAGGGACATGATTCAGCGGTGCATGCGACTCGTGCCCAACCATCCCCAGGTGCTCGACACCGCCGGATGGATCGCGTTCCTCGGCAACCGGTACGGGGAAGCCGTGGACAACCTCATGGCCAGCATCAAGTACGGCGACAATCCCGAGGCCCACTACCATCTCGGACGCGTCTACGAGGCACGCCAGCGGCCCGATGAGGCCCGCGCCGAACTCAAGAAAGCCCTCGAACTGGGCCTGAATGATCCCAAGGCCAAAGCCGACGCCGAGCAGCGCCTCAAACAACTGGCTTCCGCGCCGTGACAGACGCTCGCGCGCCCCGCAGGCGCCTCGGCGCGGACGCTTCGGACGGCTATACTGGTTTCACAGGTGAAAGGGATGACCGAAATGTCACAGCAACCGACCGTGGTTTCTACAAGTCCGGCGATGGTGCTGACACCGGCGGACATCTGGCGCGTGATCCGCAAGCGTTTCTGGCTGATCGCCGCCTGCTTCGTTGTCTTCGGACTGGGCGGCGTGGGCGGCATTGTCGCCTGGCGCGTCTGGATACCCTGGTACACCGCCGAGGGTGTCGTCGAAGTCGAGCCCGGACAGGGACAGGCCCTCGAGCTGACGCGGGGGTATCAGGAAGCCATTGACGTCCGCATGTTCCCCCTGTACGTCGAGTCCCAGACCCGGGCCATTCTCAGCACGAGGGTCCTCACCGCCGCCCTCGAGGCCCTCGAGAGCCAGCAGATCCGGCAAACCATGTACCCCCCTCCGACCGCGATCGCCGCATACGACCTGCGCGAGGACCTGGCGGTCGTCCACCCCCCCAACAGCCAGAACATCCTGGTTTCGCTCACCGGCCGCGACCAGGAGCAGGTGCAGGCCATTGTCTACCAGGTGCTGACCCAGTACATCAAGCAACTCAGGGACGACCGCAAGCAGGCCGATGCCGACCGCCAGCGGGACTTGCGCGACGAACACAACGACCTCCGCGACCAACTCAACGAACTCGGCCGCAAACTCGCTGCCTATCGTACGGAGTCCGCCGTCATCGTGGCCGACGAGCGGGGAGGCGAGCAGGTCGCCGCCCTCAACGCACTCGTTCGCCAAGTGACCATCGCCCAGGTTGAACTCGCCGCCGCACGCGCCGACTGGACCCAGTTCCAGGAACTCCGCAAACAGTCCGAGGAAACCCAGGACGTCTCGGCCGTCCTTATGACGTTCCCCGAGGTCATGGAGACGATGCGGACTGACCCGACGATCGTTTCCCTGACCCGGTCGTCGGCCATGCTCGGCCAGGAGTTGGAGGGGTTGGAGCAGCGGTTCGGACCGCAGCACGAGAGCGTCCGCAGGATCAAGGTTGCCGCACAGTCCACCGCCAACGACCTCGAGGCCAAACAGTCCGAGGTCCTTGGCCAACTCATCCAGCAGCAGGCCGCCGTCCTCAAGAGCCGATACGACAGCGCCCGCGCCACCGAGGCCGAACTCCAGACCCGCGTCTCCGAGGCCCGCGCCGCCGCCCTCAGCGCCGCCAAACTCACCGCCGAGTACCGCGCCCGCGACGACGAGTACCACCGCGTCCAGGACCTGCTCAATGTCGTTGAGGACGGGTTGCAGCGGATGCGAATCAGTGCCGTCCTCGCCAGACCGAACGTCCGCCTCCTTGGGGTACCCGACATCCCCTTGGAGCCCTCCCAGCCGCGCGTCGAACTCTACTCGGTGGCGGCTGTCCTGTTCAGCCTCCTCCTCGGCCTCGGCTTGAGCCTGCTCATCGAACTGATGGACACCCGCCTCCGGACACCCGCACAGGTGGTCCGGCAGGTCGGCATTCCCATGCTCGCACGCGTTCCCGACCTGGCCGAGGACGACCAACTGTCGGTCGATACGAACGTCGCCCTGGTCTCTCATACGGCGCCGCACTCCCTGCTCGCCGAGTCGTTCCGACAGTTGCGGACCCATCTGCTCTTCTCGTCCGACCAGCCGATACGGAGCCTCTTGGTCACGAGCCCCGGACCCGGCGACGGAAAGACCACGGTTGCGGTCAATCTCGCGATCACCATGGCCCGAACCGGAGAACGCGTCCTCCTGATCGAAGCCAACTTCAGGCGACCCGCCTTGCCACGCATCTTCGACGTCCCGGAGACCGTCGGCCTGTCGAACGTCCTTGTCGGCCTCAACTCCATCAGCGAGGCCGTCCAGGCGACCGCCGTCGAGAATCTCGACGTCCTTGTCGGCGGCCCCCCGCCGCCCAGCCCCGCCGGCCTCGTCGGGTGCGAGACGATGCGGCAACTGATCGCCGAGGAGACCGAGTCCTACGACCGCGTCATCGTCGACGGTGCACCCATGCTCGTCGTCGCCGACAACCACCTGGTGACGCCTATGCTCGACGGCGTCATCCTGGTGTTCCACGCCGGCGAGAACACACGCGGGCTGGCCCAGCGGGCCGTCCAGCAGGTCGTGACCCTTCATGGCAGACTCTTCGGCGCCGCCCTCAATCGCGTGCGGGCTACCAAGGGCGGGTACTTCCGCGAGTCCTTCCAGGCGTACTACGATTACGCCGGCACCCGGCCCGGCGCACGCGCCGCCGTCGCCTCAACCGTCGTGCCGACCGGCCGCGATACGACCGCCACCGAAGATACGGACACGACCTAGCCCTGCCTTACTTGTGATCCGTTGGGTGCCATGCTTTCGCAAGCGAACGCATGGCACCCGTCAATCCATCCGTACGGGGCGTGCCGGCCGGACACCCTTGCACCGGCGACGGCCCGTGACGACGGGTTGCCGCAGGGTCCCCGGCCCGGCTGAGTGCCGATGCGCGAGTCTCGACCAGCGACGACCACCATGCCGGGGCCGCTCGTCCACGGCGTTCTCGGCACGTTCCAGATCGCCCTCCGGGGGGTGGTTGTCCTGCTGCCCACCGTGTTCGCCAACCTGCATCGCTTCGGGAGCCTCCACCTGCTCTTCGTCGTCTGTCTGCTGTACGCGTTCTGGGTGGTCTCGGGGCTGCTCGCCGCGCCGCTCTGGCACCTTCGTTCGTGGGCCAACCTCCTTGTGTGGGCCCTGCTCGCCCTTCTGCTGGTGCAGACTGTGCCGATTCCCATCGCGGCCGTGACCGACGACGCCGACCCGCCGCTCGGGGCGTCGGCCAGCATTCTCGTTGAACCGCGACGCCTGCCGACGGGGGGCCGCGGCACGGAACTGGCCGTGGCGAGGTTCGCCAGACGACCGGGCGCCGCCGTCGGCGTGTTGATCCTTGCGGTGGCGGCGGCGGGGCTGTACTGGCTCGTGGCGTCGGCGACCACGAGCCGAAAAGGCCTGCGCCGGACCACGTGGGCCGCCGTCGTCGGCCTCGGACTGCTTGCCGTCTGGATGGCGATGGCGGGCCTCGGTCCACCGGTGTCCGCCGAGGGGGTCGCGCGGCGAGTCGGGCCGGCGCTGATCCTCGGCGGAGACAGTCTTGTTCCGGCCCTGTTGGCGGCGCTGCCGCTGTGCCTGCTCGTCGTCCTTCGCCCCCTCGGGTGGATGCCGCGACGGCACCACCGGCGGCGCGAGTCGCGGTGGGGCTGGCTCGGCCGGCCGGCCGCCGTCTGGGCGGCCATCGGGCTCCTCGCGACCGGCCTTGTGGCCGTCGCGCTCGGGCTCAGCAACGTCCCGAGGCACGTCCTGGCCGTCTGCGTGGTGCTGTCGGTCGGATTCGTCCTGGTCGGATACGTCCTGGCGGGTCCCGGACGCCGTCGCCAGCGCCGGCCCGTTCGCATCGCCCTGATGCTGGCGCTGTGGGTCGTGCTGATGGTGGCCGTCGGCTCCCGGGTCGGCAACAAGCGTGTGGCGGCTACGCATGCCGACGAGCGGCTCGGTCTGCTCATGGGCGCCGTTCCGGCCGGCCGCACCGCCTTCGGTCTCGGTGCGGGGAGTGTCTCGTCGCGCGCCGTCTTTGGCAAGGCCGGTTGGCCCGTGACCGAGGGCGACGATGCCGATACGAACGGCTACCTCGTGCTCCGAGCGGAACTGGGCTGGGTCGGCCTCGTCCTGGCGTTGGCTGCCGCTGCCGCGCTCGGTGTGCGCCTGGTGGTGTCCTGGCGGCGCGGGCACGGACCGTGGTCGAGAACCGCCGTCATGGTCGGCCTCGGGGCGTTGGTGGCCAACCTGCTGTACTTCGGCCACGACGCCGCAGCGCTGCTGACGCCGAACCTCCTGGCGGTGGCGTGCGTGGTGGCCGTGGTCACGGCCTGGGCGGGTCACGGCGCCGTCTGGCGGCCGCACCGCCTGCGCGAACTCGGCGGGTCCCGATGGCCGCTCGTCGTCGGCGCCGTCGGCCTGCTCGCGGCCGTCGGGTTGGCCGAGAATGAGATGCTGAAGCCGGCCTCCCTGGGGGTCGACCTCAGCGACAAGTTACTCCACGTCGGCACCTTCGCCGTCATCAGCCTGCTCCTGTGCTACGCCCTCGGCCCGCACCCGACCACGCGCTACCTGAGAACACGCATCCTGCTGGCGGTTCTCGGGACGGCGGCCCTGGGGGTCCTGGTGGAGTTCGGCCAGGCGCTGCTGACGGCCGGCCGCGAGTTCGAGACGCTCGACATTGTTGCGAACGTCTTCGGTGCCGGCGCGATGGGCCTGCTCTGGTGGCTGGTCCGCGTCGGGCAGACGTCGCCGCCCGAACCCGAACCCTCCGGCGCCCTTCGCGGTTGAGCGTCCCAACGGGTCGCGCGGTAGATTTTCTGACCCGCCGCGCTGCAGGGGCGGCGTTTCCGGTTCTCCGGGCGCGGCGGGCAATCCTGCCCGCCGCGCATGAAGCCGCCAAAGCGCGGTGGGCAAGATTGCCCACCGCGCGAGTCATCGATATACAAGAACGTTAACGGTTCTAGCCGTTCTGATCCCCCCGCGTGGGCCCGTCGCGTGGCCGTCGGGTTTTTCGCTTTGCCGTTTTTCGCCGCGCGAGGTCCCTCGCGCCCTTTTCGCCGAACAGGGCCTTCCGCCGCAGCAGATGGTGATAGTGCTGGGCAAAACGGTGGGCTTCGTCGCGGACGGCCTGGAGAATCTTCAACGCCGGATGCGTGCGAGGCAGACGCAGGGGCGCCGATTCGGCCTTGCCGAGGATGTAGACCTCCTCTTCGCGTTTGGCGAGGGAGACGAGGTGCGGCCGCTCACCCTCGGCTGCCGCAATGGCCTCGGCGGCAGCGTGCAGTTGGCCCGCGCCGCCGTCCACCAGCACGAGGTCGGGCAGCACCGACAGTTCCCGCGCCAGGCGGCGGAACCGGCGGAACACCACCTCCCCCATCATCCCGAGATCGTCCGGGCCCCGGACCGTCTTGATCCGGAACCGACGGTACCCCGGCTTGAACGGCCGCCCGTCCAGGAACGAGACGATGGCGCCGACGGCCTCGGTCGGTCCGAGGTTGGCGATGTCCACGCCTTCGATGCTGCGGATCGGGGAGGCCGCCTCCAGCAACGCCGTGAGGGCGTTCATGCCTTCGGCCGGGTCGAAGGTCGGCGCAAAGACCTCGGGCTGAAGGTCTTCGTTGATGTCGCCGCGGCGCGAGAGGGCCTTGATGGCCCGCAACTGGTCGCGCACGCGGGCCGCCTCCTCGAACCGCAGATTCTTCGCCAGGTGCTTCATCTCGCGCGTCAGGTCCCGCACGACCCGCACTCGCTTGCCTTCGAGGAACCGCTGCAGCCGCGCGATGTTCTTGCGGTAGGCCTCCCGGTCGATGTGCCCGGCGCACGGGGCCGTGCATCGCCTGATCGCGTACAGGATGCACGGACGGATGTACCGTCGGTTCGGATCGTCCTGTGGGATCTCAAGCCGGCAGGTCCGGAACCGGAAAATCTTCTGGAGTTCGCCGATGGCCGTCCGCAGGCCCGCCGCGCTCGAAAACGGACCGTACAGTTTCGTCCCCTTCGAGGCGGGCGTCCGCGTGAAATACACGCCGGGGAACGCGTCGCGCGTCGTGATCTCCAGGTACGGGAACGTCTTGTCGTCGGTCAGACGCTCGTTGTACCGCGGATGCGTGTCTTTGATGAGGCGGGCCTCGGTCAGCAGCGCGTCGACCTCGCTCTCGGCGGGAAGGAACTCGACGTCGGAGACCTCGGCGACCATCTGCCGCTTCTTCGGCCCGAGGTCGGCCGACGGCTGGAAGTACTGTCCGACGCGGCTGCGCAGGCTTACCGCCTTGCCGATGTAGATGACCCGGCCCCGCGCGTCCTTCATCAGGTACACGCCGGGTGCCTGGGGGAACGACTTGATCTTTTCGATGAGCGTGTCGCGGTCCATGCGTGTTGTTTCTCGGTGCGTATTGCCGTGCGGCAAGTCTCCCGACCCCTTGTGCTGCGGGGGGTCACGCGCGGTGGCTCAGGAGAGCCACCGCGCGGTGCGTGCTCTCCGCAGACCCGTCTAAGCATAGGCGGGGCAGGGGGCCAATTGCAACCGGCTCCCGCCGGAGGAGCAACCGGATAGGGCGCATGAGGGGCACCAATGCCGGCTTGCCCCCTGAGGCATTTCCGGATAGTATAGGCGCGCCGAGTAGCCGGGGGGCTTTTAGCATGGCACTGGTGAAAGAAACAATGATCGATGCCAAGGTCACCTACACGGTGGAGCACGAAGGGAAAGTCTACGTTGTTGAGCATGTGCCGGCGCGGGTGTGCCGCGAGACGGGCGAGCAGTACTTCGCCCCGGAGACGGTCGAACGCATCCCCCAACTCATCAAAGGTGGCAAGAAACCCGACCGGGTCATGGAGACGCCCGTCTTCGAGTACGCGTAGGAACGCCCAAGCGTCGGAGGTCATCAATGGTGATTGGCCAATCCGCTGCCAAGTTGCATTGGAACTACTTTCTTGCGTTGGATGCTGACCTGCAGCGGCTTGCCCGCTTTGTGGAGTTCGGGGAAGATAACTTTGCGGCATACTCCATTGAGATGGCACGTCTGCTTCTTGCGGGTGCTTCAGAGGTGGACGTGGTGGCGAAACTTCTATGTAAGAGTGCCAACTGCGGTTCGCACGCCAGAGACATTCGTGACTACCGCCGGGAACTGAGCCGAGCATCTCCTGGAATGGCGCAGATCGAGGTTACGATACCCAGATACGGACTCAAGTTAGCCCCGTGGTCCAACTGGCAAGACGAGGATCTGTCCGTTGACGGGCTTATCGGCGTAAAGCATCGGTCACCGGTTGTTGAATCGGAGGCATGAGGGGGGGGAAGGTGTCCGCCATCCGGTGCCTGAGGTGGTTTCTGAGACGTTCCCCCCTCACCCCCCCGCCAGGCGCACGCCGACGTAGATGCCAACGTAGAGGCCCAGCAGCAGAACCCCCACGCCGCTCATCAGGCTGTAGAACCGGCGGTCGAAGACGAAGGCGGCCCACGCGAAATACAGGATCAGCGCCGAGAGCGTCGCCAGCCCCATGGCCCAGTCGCCCAGGGCTCGCGCCTGCCGCCATACCTCGGCCCCGAACGTGGGCGACAACGCCAACGCGACGGCGAAGCCGATGCCCAGCAATCCGAGGATGACTGAGCACGCCCGGGCCGGTGTCGCCAACTGAAAAACCTCCCCCCGAATCGCATGCAGCCGGTTGCCGAACCCCAGCCACACCAGCGCCGAGACCGACAGGATGAGCGC
>Ga0307433_1001130_pt1 | contig 15741 bp, 10 predicted proteins | sample SalMarWE160210MG_FD_202166 | JGI IMG/M metagenome (GOLD analysis project Ga0307433, IMG submission 202166) | Salt marsh sediment microbial communities from the Plum Island Ecosystem LTER, Massachusetts, United States - WE1603-210 | ecosystem: Environmental > Aquatic > Marine > Intertidal zone >... | reverse complement strand
ACGGAGACCCCTGCACCATCGATACCTGTGCGGGCGGAGCCTGTGTCCACACTCCCGTAGACTGCGACTATCTGGACGGCTGGGTAGAGGACGGAGAACCCTACACCCAATGCGACGGAGACCAGGTCTGCACCTATCAGGGCATGGTATATCTGGACTATGAGTGTGATGGCGGAGAATGCGTCTCCGAAGCGACAAACTGGACAACTGATTTAATCAGCTGCGAGTCCTGCGATGATGGCGACCCCTGCACCATTGATGAGTGCCAGGGTGGAGTGTGTGTCCATATTCCTGCGCTCACAGCCACAGCTTCAAGCAACTCGCCAGTCTCTCAGGGAGCTACGATACAGTTAACTGGGGCCCCCGATGGCATGGCTAGCTATAACTGGACCGGGCCTGGTGGCTGGACAAGCAGCCTTCAGGATCCCACTCGCCCCGATGCCACTACGGCTATGGCGGGCACCTATACCTTGGCAGTAACCAACAGCAATGGCTGCACTGATGATGTCACCACCAATGTGGAGGTGCTGTCGTCTCCAGTGTATCCGACGGTTACCACACAAACCGCCACCGGAGTCACCACCAACTCAGCCACTCTGTATATGAGCTACACTGTGGGTGACTTCAACCCGGTGTACGTGTGCTTTGCCTACAAGAAATACCTCTGCCAGGAAAAGTCTCGGGTTTATACTGATTGGGTGTCTAAATCAGGAAGTGGCACCTTTGCTAAGTCGGTCACCGGGCTTGACTACGGTACCGTATATGAATTCAAAACCCAGATTAAGTATGGCGACACTGTGATTGAGGGTACTACCCTTTACTTCACCACAGCCAAATCATCACTCCCACCCTCCGAAGGTTGTTTTATTGCTACCGCAGCCTATGGAACTCCCAGCGCTGAGCAGATCGACGTGTTGCGAGAGTTCCGGGATACGGTGCTGCTGGAAAGCACCGCGGGCTCTCAATTTGTCGCTCTGTATTACCAGTTTAGTCCTCCCGTAGCGGATTTCATCGCCGGAAATGAGCTTTTGAGGACTCTGGGCAGGGAGCTCCTGGTTGACCCCATTGTTTGGGTGGTTGAAGCTACAGAGGATATATGGCAGAACTAGGGGGATGTGCAGTGATGTGCGTTATACGGAGAATTTTGCCTACTGGTGCACGGTGTGTGAGACACCTGACCTAGCATAAGGCATTATAGCTGCTATAGTAAAGAGCCGGCTGTGCCGCTCAATATCAGGTACGGTCGGCTCTTTTATTGTTGTTGTCTCCTGTCAAGGTATGTGAGCTGTCCACCGAGAATACCTGGAGAGGTGACGGCGGGAGTTTGAGCTACTCCCGCCGCCTATATTGAAAAGAAAGGAAGTAAGTAGAGAGAAAGGTGGTTAGTTGCTCTCTTATAGTCCATATACTGGCCATACCAAGCCTTACTTAGCAATAGCTTCATTCGTGTCTTAGTAAATCGTAATTGATATATTAATAGTAGAAAAACATTTGTTTGAAGGGATGTCAAGGGTTTAAATCATCTAAAATCTAGCCAAAAACTATTGTGATTTGGCCTGATTAAAACTTTAGAAGGAAGTAAAGCCAGGCTATGAAGAAGATGGATGTGCATTCGAGGTGTCATTCTGAGGCCTTCTTCCTTTTGTCATTGCGAGCGAAGCGTGGCAATCCCTGACAATTCTCAATCTTGGAGGCCAAAGTACACATAAGAGTAAAATTTGCTATAATCTAAAGTGGGAGTGTGAGGTGTCTAAGATACTGGACAAAATAAATGCCCCCAGTGATGTTAAGGAGCTAAACCGAGATGAACTAGGTGAACTTTGCTCCGAACTCAGGGAATTATTGGTAAGCAGAGTTAGTGAAAACGGAGGGCATCTAGCATCCAATCTGGGGGCGGTGGAGCTTACTGTTGCCCTGCACCGTGTATTTGATAGCCCGAAAGACAAGATAATCTGGGATGTGGGGCACCAAAGTTACGTTCATAAGTTATTAACAGGAAGAAGGGAGCAATTTTCCTCCCTTCGCCAATACCAGGGACTCTCAGGATTTCCTGATAGAGATGAAAGTCTTCATGATGCTTTCACTACGGGACACGGTGGCACATCCATTTCAGCAGCTTTGGGCATGGCTCTGACCCGCGACCTTGCTCTCGGTAAGCAACATGTGGTAGCTGTAATCGGCGATGGGTGCCTTACCTGTGGCATGACTTACGAAGCGCTGAATCACGCCGGGCATTTGGGCACAAGGCTTATCGTGGTGCTCAATGACAACGGCATGTCCATTTCCGCCACTGTAGGAGCGATAGCCAAGCGGCTAAATGTAGTGCGAACAACCCGTGGCTATATACGGGCTAAGAAACAAACGAATCGGTTGCTGGCTTTCTTGCCTGGAGGAAAGAGGCTGCAGTGGGCGTTGCGCCGTCTCAGGGAAGGATTAAAGGCGGTAGTTATGCCCACTATGATGTGGGAGCAGCTTGGCTTTACTTATCTGGGTCCAATAGATGGTCATAACACGGCTGAATTGGAAGCTGCTCTAACTCAAGCCAGGGATTACTACAAGCCAGTCATCGTTCATGTCTTGACTACGAAGGGCAAGGGTTACAAATTAGCAGAGGATAACCCCACTTACTTTCACGGTCTATCTCCTAAAAGCGAGAACTCGGGCACGGTACCTACTTATAGTCAGATATTTGCTCGAACAGTCGGGGGATTGCTCAGGGACAATCCCAAGGTGGTAGTGATAAGCGCTGCCATGGTTGAAGGCAATAGCCTATCTTCTCTGGTTAAGGAGTTTCCTCAGCGCATCTATGATGTAGGGATTTCTGAGCAGCATGCGGTTACCTTAGCCGCCGGTCTGGCTACCGAGGGCTTTATACCTGTTGTAGCTATATATTCCACTTTCTTGCAGCGTGCCTTTGACCAGGTATTGCACGATGTTTGTCTCCCTGATCTGCCTGTCGTTTTTGCTCTCGATCGCAGCGGCATTGTCGGAGAGGATGGCAAAACACATCAAGGGATATTCGATTTATCCTATCTTAATTTGATGCCTAATATGATTATTTGCGCACCTAAGGATGAGAATGAACTTCAAGACCTGCTCTATACTGCCCTCACCGCAGGGCATCCTATGGCAATTCGTTATCCCCGGGGTCGGGGAACAGGCGTCCCCCTGGCCACCGAGCTTCAGCAACTTCCTATAGGCAATGCTGAAATAATGAAGAAAGGTGAAGATATAGTCATAATAGGTATCGGCTCTACCGTCATGCCTTCTCTGGAAGCTGCTGAACATTTAGCTCTTGGGGGTATTGATGCCATGGTGGTTAATGGCCGGTTCGCCAAGCCTTTGGATACAGGGCTTATTCTGGATGTAGCCAACCACACCAAAAAGGTGGTCATAGTAGAAGAGAACGTTCTTAGCGGTGGCTTTGGCGCTGCGGTGCTGGAACTGCTGGAGAAAGCTGAAGCCTCAGATATTAAAGTAAAGCGATTAGGCATTCCTGACGAATTCGTAACCCATGGAAAGCAAGATTTTCTTCGCTCTCACTACCATCTGGATGCCCTGGGAATAGCAAAAGAATGTTCTGATTTCCTGGCTCGCGTCCAAACGAAGACGGGAGGAGAGTCCCACACCACTATCCTTTAATCAGAGTTGGCTCTTATATTATCATTCAATCGGGCGGCGATTTCTTATTATCCTGAGCCATTCGCTTGAGCTCATAAAGCTTGGTGATTGCTTCCAGAGGGGACATGGAATCGATGTTAAGCCGGCTAATTTCATCAGCTAATATGGAGTCTTTCGGGAAAAGAGGAATCTGAAGCGATGCTTTGTGGCGAGGGACTTTGCCCTTTTTAGCGGTGTGGCTCTCAAGTTCAGATAAGACTTCCTGAGCTCGGACGATTACCGATTTGGGCAAGCCGGCTAGCTGGGCCACGTGGATGCCATAGCTCCTGTCGGTGCCCCCGGGGACAATCTTATGTAGAAAGATAACTTTGTCTCCTTCCTCCGCCACCGCCACATTGAAGTTTTTCACTCTGGGCAGGATACCAGCTAGTTCCACCAATTCGTGATAATGAGTGGCAAAAAGAGTCTTCGTCCCAAGCTCAGGATGGTTGTGGATGAACTCGGCTACTGCCCAGGCAATGGAAAGCCCGTCATAGGTGGAAGTGCCCCGCCCAATTTCATCCAGGATGATAAAGGAGCGAGGGGTAGCATTATTCAGGATATTTGCCGCCTCGGTCATCTCCACCATAAAAGTGGATTGACCAGCAGCCAGGTCCTCCTGTGCTCCAATGCGAGTGAAGATGCGGTCAACAATCCCAACATTCGCTGAATCGGCGGGGACAAAGCCTCCTATCTGAGCTAAAAGGATGATTAAGACTACCTGCCTGAGGTAGGTAGACTTTCCTGACATGTTGGGACCTGTAAGTATGATAATCTGATTATCCTTATTACATAAATAAGCATCGTTAGGAACAAAATTATCGCTGCCTATGCTCTGTTCCACAATAGGGTGGCGCCCTCCCTTGATGTCAATGACATCATCGTTGGTCAGCGTTGGACGGACGTAACCATTACGTGCTGCCACCTCAGCAAGGCTGGAGAGGGCGTCAATTTGAGCAATGGCTCCGGCGGTGGCCAAAATTTGTCCCCCGACAGCGCTTATCTGCTGGCAAAGTTGCCGGAAAATGGCGGCTTCCAGGTCAGCGATCTTCTCCTGAGCATTGAGAATCAGCGATTCATACTCCTTAAGTTCGGGGGTGAAGAACCTTTCCGCTTCCGCTAGAGTTTGCTTACGAATATAGTCTGTAGGAACTAAGCTGAGGTTAGCCCTGGATATCTCGATATAATAGCCAAATACCCGGTTGTAGCCTACTTTCAGGGACTTAATTCCTGTACGCTGCCTTTCCCTTTGCTCCAGGCCAGCAAGATATTGCTTAGCCTGCCGGGAGTTATGTCGGATTTCATCCAGCTCCGGGGAAAAACCTTCCCTTATTACACCACCTTGCTCTAAATCTCCCGGCTCATCGGCAATAGCCCTGGCGATTAAGTCCACGATGTCGGGGCAGGGCTTAAGTTCGGCGCTTAGCCCCGATGCAATCGGGGCGTCCCCGTCTGCCATCGCCGCTTTCAAGTTCGGCACCTTCTCTAAACTGGAGCGGAGCGTTATCAACTCTCGGGGCATGATTCTGCCACTACTAACCCGGTTAACCAGCCTCTCCAGGTCGGCAATATCCGATAAGAGAGAGATAACTTTCTGGCGAGCCAGACTATCTTGATGAAACCAGGCAACCGCCTCTTGCCGCCGGTTCAATATAGCGAGGTCCAGAAGGGGATGTCCTAGCCAGTTCTTGAGCAGCCTGCCACCCATAGCTGTCTTGCTCAAGTCAATGATGGAGAGGAGGAAATGTCCGGTTTCTCCCCACCTGCCGCCCTGAAAGAGTTCCAGATTGCGGATGGTCTGGCCATCGAGGGTCATAAAGGAATCTGTAGAGTAGGTAGCAAGTTTGCTTAACTGGGGCAGAGTTTCCTTCTGCGTTTCCTTGACATAATGTATCAATGCTCCTGCGGCTCTTATAGCCAAAGGCAAGCGGGCACAGCCATAGCCTTCCAGGCTAGCTACGGCGAAATGTTCCTGCAAAGCTTCCTGGGCGACCTCTAAATCAGACCAGTAGTCGTCATGTCGGCTTATGGTGAACGGCAGTTGAGCATAATCGGCGGCACCTTCGGGAATAAGAATTTCGCTGGGCTGAAGTCGCTCCAATTCAGGCATGACTCTTTCAGCAGGAAGCTGAGTGGTGGCGAACTCGCTCGTGGTTATATCAACATAGGCGATTCCTGCTTCCTCGCCTTCAATCACCAGGCTGGCTAAATAGTTGTTGCTCTTACTTTCGAGCAAATTGGGCTCGACCACCGTCCCCGGCGTCACCACCCGAATGACGTCCCTCTCCACCAGTCCCTTGCCTGGAGGAGTAAGCTGCTCGCAGATAGCCACTTTATGACCGCGGTTGATGAGCTTAGCCAGATAGTTATCCAAAGCGTGATGAGGTATTCCTGCCATGGGTACCCTCTGCCCTTTGCCCATCTCCCGGGAAGTCAGGACGACGTCCAGCTCTCGCGAAGCGACTTTGGCATCTTCATCGAATGTCTCATAGAAGTCGCCTAAGCGGAAGAAAACTATAGCCTCGGGATACTTCTGCTTAACCCTGAGATACTGCTTTCTAAGAGGTGTTACAGTCATTTATGTTATTTTACTAGCTCTTCAGCAACATATAAAGTGGGAGCAAACATTGGGGGAGAGAGTTCAACAAAAACAGCCAGAGGATTATAATGCTGAGTTAGCAGGGGAGTTAAAACCGCAGCTTTTCTATTAACAATATAAGGGGAATTGTTATATACTAAGGTATACCGAGGTATACTGAGGGTAGGTGAAATAATGAAGAATCATAAGAATCCGCAGAGGGAGGTGAGTAATGAAACTACCTGCTTTTGAAATAGAGCAAAATGGGAAAAAGTTTTATGCCGCTTACATGTTGGCTGAACAACTCTGTGATGAAAAAAGAGTAAAGGCTGATGCGTGGTCGCCAGGCAACCGTGAAGGTTACCAAAGAAGACTGGATATGATCAGGGCTAGGTTATTTGCTAGATACATTGCAAATCCAGATAACATTTCTCCTCCGGCAGTCTTATTAAGCGTCCGAGAATCTGTTGAATTCAGATCCAAGGATGGAAAGTATGGAATTTTAAGCATACCCAATAACTCGATCTTATATGAAGTAGACGGTCAACACAGAATCGGAGGCCTAAGGGAGGCCATGAGGAGGGACGGAATTCACTCTGACTTTGCTTTACCGGTTATCATCATATGCCCCGTAAAGCTAGGAGAAAAGGAAGCAGCGAATCCGCGTTTCTGTGAAGCTAAACAGTTTGTTGTCATAAACCGTACACAAAAGACAGTTCGATCCGACCTCTCAGACAGATTTATTGCCAGACTCGCACCTGAACAGAGGCAAGAACTTGAGGTATTAGGGGCAGTAGAGACGCTGGAGAGAACTCAAGCGGCTGTTCAAATTGCAGATAGGTTGAACCGTAAAGCAGGGTCTCCATGGGAAAATAGAATTAAGCTCCCGGGTAAAAGAGGAAGTGGCATTAGCCAAAGAGCGTTCACAAATTCCTTGGAACCTGTCCTCAAAGATCCAATACTTAAAACTCTTGCGTATGATGAACTCGTTGATGCTTTAGATCAATATTGGACTGCTTGGAGGAACCTTTGTCCGAGGGCTTTTGACGAGCCACAGCACCATGTTATCCAGAAAACTGCAGGCGTATCAGTTTTACATGAACTCTTTATAGAAGCTGCAAAGTTGCTCAAAAGTCGTCGTAAGGATTGGACACAAGATAATTTTTATGAGGTCCTGGACAAAATGACAAGAGGAGTTGGCGATGAATTCTGGCATTCTCGTGGAGAGGCAAGTAGGGGTGGTGGTAATAAGGCGGCATTGAGGAATCTTTCGGGAAGGCTTCGAGCGAATTTCCTGGCATGTAATTGGAAGTTTTAGATACTTTGATTCTAACTCGGGCAATGAGATAGTGTTCGAACGGGATGCTACCGGAAAAATACGATAGCCTCGGGATACTTCTGCTTAACCCTGAGGTGCTGCTTTCTAAGAGGCGTTACAGTCATCTATGCTATTTTACTATAAAGACCTAATTGAAGCGGATTAACTTGCCTGCTATGATACTTGGCTGAATGATTTGCCATGAAGGAACAAATTGGTATCCACGTCGAGGAGGAATTTCGGGGGGTGGTGAACCAAGGCTGGGCGAGGAGGATAACGCAAACTGTCCTCAAGACTGAAGGGGTAGTGCCTCCTTACGAAGTAAGCCTGGTTTTCACCGATTCTGAGACGGTGAAACAACTTAACCGGGACTATCGGGGTGTAGATGAGCCTACGGATGTGCTTGCCTTCTATATGCTTCCCCAGAAGGAGGAAGCCGATGATTCCTTCGCTCTACCTCCTGATGGCGTAACTCGCCTGGGAGAGATAATCATCTCCTATCCTCAAGCGGTAGAACAAGCCAAAGAACAAGGGCACGCGACCGAAAAAGAGCTGGCGTTGCTGGTCATCCACGGGATACTTCACCTCCTGGGCTATGACCATGAAGAACCCGAGGGAGAAAGCAAGATGAAGGAAAGGGAAAAAGTACTCTTGGAGAAATGCTTGCCCTATTAGGAGTTCCCTGTAATGAAGCAATATCCAGGGTGGCGGTAGCTCTGGGGTCAAGAGGTACGCTTCAAACCATGACCATGGCTGCTATGGATGTTGATGCTTTCATTGGCGGTCTCAAGAAGTAGAAGTAACCGTTGGTTGCTTGCTTGTGCTAGCAACTTTCAAGGCTGATAATATAAAGCTACTCAGCTCTCTGGATTTAGGGTTTTAGAGTAGTTAAGGACTATGGTTTGTGTGGGGGTGGGCAGGGACGATGAAGTAATCGAGAGCTTGGGTTTTGCTTCTAGCTCCCGGATCCTCATTTTATCCAGGAATTTGTCTACAGGACTGGACTCGCCATTGAACGCCTCTGTCTTATAGTGCATGGGGATGACAATAGGAGGCTCTAATTGCCTTACTATTTCTACAGCCGTGTCAACAGGTATAGTAGATACCTCCCCGGTAGGCAAAAATAATATATCAATATCTCCTATTTCTTCTACTAGTTGTGGCCCCAGAGGATGCCCCAAATCACCTAGGTGACATAAAGTTATTCCATCTATCTCGATAACATAAATGGTATTTTTCCCTTTCAATTCCCCCTTCTTATCATCGTGGAAAGTGGCGACTCCTGTGATGAATATTCCCCCTATTTCATATTCCCCGGGCCTTTTTATTTGTTTAGGCTCATTGGCGACGCCTTCGATATAGCTATGGCCGGGGTGGAAATGGCTCAGTGTCACTATGTCCGCCTCAGGTTCACCCAGGCGGTAGCCCAGGTCAGGATGACATGGGTCTGTTATGATGGTTTTTTCTTTCCCTCTAATTAGAAAGCAGGAATGTCCCAGCCAGGTAATTTCCATCAGCCTCTAAAGAATAACCCTTTTATTTAGCTTTGTCTACAGCAAGAAGACTCTATTAACCAGAAAATGCATCGGCTTTGCGGGTGCGGTCATCTTTTTCTATAAGGCTTACAAGAAGCGTCATCCCCTCTCTGCCTACAATGATAATTTCTTCTCCGACATCTATAGTTGAACTAGATGAAGCTTGCCACAGTTCACCGTTAACCCGAACATAACCTTTAGGGGAAACGGGAGTTGTTGTTCGACCTCGACTACCAATATCCGGCGAAATCACCGGCTTCTTAACCAGCGCCTTCTTGCCAAGCCGGTAATTTGTATAATTATATACCCCGAGAGCAATCATCATAAGGATGAGACCCCAGAGGGGGATATTTATCGCAGCCCTTGGCAGCAGCCAGAGCACGACTGCCACCAAGGCTGCCTGTTCAAGCAAGCTTGTTGTAATGGCGAGTATTGTATATCTCCTGTATTTCATTTTGGTATTGAGATAAAGGGTAATGATATGCAAAGTACTAGAAATAATCAAACAACCGGGCAATTGACAAAAACTATCGTAGTCGTTAACATTTAGAAAATGAAGGTTAACGAAACGAAGAGGCAAATATTGAAAGCTCTTCGAGAGTGTGGCGGTTCTCTCTCTGGCGAGAAACTTTCTAACCAGCTTGGCATCTCCCGGGTTTCTATCTGGAAGCATATTCGCAGCTTAAAAGAGGACGGCTATGTAATAGAGGCGTTGCCCATTGGATACAGGCTGGTCTCCTCTCCGGATTTACTGCTTCCTTACGAATTTCCTGGTTTAGAACAAAGAATTCATTACTTCCCAGAGATTGGCTCGACCATGGATGTGGCAAGAGAGTTAGCTAAAAAGGGAGCAGGGGAGGGGACAATCGTGATTGCCGAAGCCCAGACCCGCGGGCGGGGAAGATTGAGCCGGGAATGGCTCTCGCCAGAAGGAGGGATTTATTTCACTCTCGTTTTGCGCCCCAGGATAAGTCCTGCCTATGCTCCCAGGATAAACTTGATGGCCTCTGTTGCCGTGGCAACTACGATTAGAAAGCTCTTTGGGTTAAAGGCCGAATTAAAATGGCCCAATGACGTCTTGATTGAAGGCAGGAAGGTGTGTGGCATACTGGCTGAAATGGATGCTGAAATGGATGTTGTAAACTTCGTGAACGTCGGGATGGGTATAAACGCCAATACCTCTATTCCCCAGTTCGAGAAAACGGTGACCTCCTTAAAGGATGCGTTAGGAAGGGAAATCTCCAGAAAGGAATTTCTAAGGGCGTTGTTGATGGAAATAGAGCGACAGCAGCCTCTGTTAATGAAAGCAAATTTACTCCAAGAGTGGAAAAAACTCTCTGTGACATTAAATAAGGATGTCAGGGTAGTAGCGCCGGGCGAGGTGATAGTAGGGCGGGCAATCGACATTGATACCACCGGAGCGTTGATAGTGAAAGAGAGGAATGGCTCTTTGAAGAAGGCAATGGCCGGCGATTGTATTCACTTGAGGGAAGAGGCATCAAATACTGATATAAGAGCAGTCAGCCGTCAGCATTCAGTATGAAGCTGATGGATGAAAAGCTATACATCGTTGTGAGATGTTACAACTAACTATCATTGCCGTCTATTTTCTCGCCATAATTGGCATAGGGGTGTGGAGTAGGCGGAGAGCAGGAAGCCAAAATGGCTTCTTCGTTGCCCACCGTCGGGGAACTCTGCCCCTTATCACCGGTTCACTTGTAGCCACCGCAGTGGGGGGGTCAGCAACCGTGGGGATGGCTGGCCTGGGGTTCAAGCAAGGGTTGACAGGTGCCTGGTGGCTTCTTGTCGGCTCCGTCGGACTCGTGCTTCTGGGGGTTTTCTTCGCCAGGAAAGTAAGAGGCGCTGCGCTTTATACTCTTCCAGAACTGGTAGAAAGGCAATATGACCGCCGTATGAGTTTGGCGGCCTCTATTCTTATTGTTGTCGCTTGGGTGGGGGTGGTGGCAGGGCAAATCGTTGCTGCCGGGACAGTTTTATCTATCTTAGGAATAGGTTCTGCTGCTTTCTGGATGACTGCCTTTACTATAGTTTGTATCGCTTATGCTATTCTGGGGGGCCAGTTCTCGATTATCCGTACCGATGTTTTTCAAGCGATGCTTCTTTTCCTTGGGATTTTTGTCGCTTTGGCGCTGGTTCTCTCACAAGTAGGAGGACTTGATGGGTTGAAAGCCTCTCTACCCCCGGGTTATTTCTCTTTTCCAACAAGTCCCGAGTTCAATTGGAAGATGCTCTTGTCTCTTTTGATTCTCGTCGGAGCCACTTACGTGGTGGGACCTGACATGTATTCTCGACTTTTCTGTGCTGAAGGAGAGAAAACGGCCCAGCGCTCAGCCATCTTGTCGGCATTTCTTTTTATTCCTCTGGCTTTTGCCATCATCTTTATAGGTATGAGCGCCAAAGTTTTATATCCGGAGATAGCTGCCGAAGGAGCCTTCTCTCAGGTAATAACCAGTGTGCTTTCCCCAGGTTTAAGCGGGCTGATCCTTGCCGCCCTGGTTGCGGCGCTCATGTCCTCTGCAGATACCTGCCTGCTTAGTCAGAGTGTCATTTTAACCGAGGATATAATTAAGCGAGTTTACCCTGCGCTTGACGAAAGGAAAACCATCTTACTAACTCGCTTAAGTCTAGTCGGGTTAGGTCTGGTGGCGTTGGGTCTGGCTTTGGCCTTAAAGGGGGTGATTTCGTCCCTTCTTTTTGCTTACACTATATTCACTTGTGGCTTAGTTGTTCCGGTGGTCGCCGGATTTTACAAAGAAAAGCTGAAAGTAACACCGCGAGGAGCCCTGGCTGCCCTCATAGGGGGTGGGGTAGTAGGCTTGCTGGGAAAAATCCCGGGTCTTGACATCCCCCTCAAAAGTGACCTTGGCCTCATAGGCTTTGCTGTAAGTGCCGTGCTCCTTTTCGGAGTGAGTTTCCTCACCAGGAGGAGATAGTCTACAAGGCATAAAACTGGCCTTGCCTACTGGGGTGGTGTCTTACACACCTTATACCCAGTAGGCAAGCTTCTCTGTATAATGGGGCACTCTATATCACCCTAGTTCTGCCATATATCCTCTGTAGCTTCAACAACCCAAACAATGGGGTCAACAAGGAGCTCCCTGACTAGAGTCCTCAAAAAGCTACTTCCTGATATGAAATCCGCGACAGGGGGACTAAGCTGGTAGTACAGGGCGACAAATTGAGAGCCTGCGGTGCTTTCCAGCAACACGACATCTCGGAATTCTCGCAACACATCAATCTGTTCCGCAGTGGGAGTTCCGTAGGCGGCGGTGGCAATAAAACAACCTCCGGAGGGTGACGGTGTTGATGGTTTGTCTGTGGTGAATTGAAGGGTAGTACCCTCAACCTCAATCTCAGTATCGTTATAATTAAGCTGGGCTTTGAAATCATATCTAGTGTTAGAGCTAAGCCCGTTGATCGACTCAGCATAGGTGCCATTTCCTGATTGAGTTATCCAATTAGTATAAGACCAAAACAAGCCTTCGGACTTCTTGTAGGCAAAGCGTACATGCACCGGGCTGAATTCTCCAACATTGTGGTCCATATTCAGGGTGCTTGAATTAGCGGTGATGTTGCTGGCGGCTTTTGTGGTGACCGTCGGATATCCTGGAGGGGGCAGTAGCTCCTCAAACTCGGCTGTGATGGTATAGTCGCCGTTCATAGCGATATTGGTTGTGGCGTCCTCGACATCGGCAATGGTGCTCACATCACCGGTCCATTCGCCAAACCGATAGTCCTCTTCAGCCTCGGCTATCAGGTCGACTACCGTTCCCTCGTCGTAGGTAAAAGTATCCTCGCCAGGCTCGGTTACCGAGCCTCCTTCCGTACTGGAGATGGTGAGGTCATACTGCCTGACAAAGTTGGCTGTTATGGAATAGTCGCCGCTCATGGTGATGTTGGTCGAAGCAGCATAGGCATCTGCAATGGTGCCCACATCACCGGTCCACTCGCCGAACCGATATTCTTCTTCAGCCTCGGCTATCAGGTCGACTACCGTTCCTTCATCGTAGGTAAAAGTATCCTCGCCAGGCTCGGTTATCGAGCCTCCTTCCGTGCTGGAGACGGTGAGGTCATACTGCCTGACAAAGTTGGCTGTTATGGAATAGTCGCCGCTCATAGTGAGGTTGGTCGAGGCAGCATAGACATCAGCAATGGTGCTTACGTCACCGGTCCATTCATCAAACCGGTAGCCCTCATCTGGAGTCGCCACTAGGTCGACTACAAACTCCTCGCCATAGGTAAAAGTATCCTCGCCAGGCGTGGTTACCGAGCCTCCTTCCATGCTGGAGGTGGTTAGGTCATATGTCACCCAGGTTATTACGACTTTCCCGGCAGCACCGGCACCACCAGCTCGGGAGCCATCATTTCTCTGTGTCCGTGCTCCTCCTCCCCCACCACCGGGTACATCTCCGAGATTGCCATCTGAAGTACCACTGCTGAGCGCAGCACCGCCAGAACCACCGCCATAGGCACCGTCTCCACCAGCGCCCGAGCTAGCCCACCAACTACTGGCACCATCTCCACCGTCGCCTCCTGCAATCTTAGTTTGACCAATAGAATCTTCTACTGTACCACCAGTTCCTCCCTCCGGGCTGCCACCGTCTGTGTTTCCCGTGCCGCCTGAACCACCTGCGGCACGAACGAGCGCATCATCAGGGTCTGTAGTGGGCCCGCCAAATGAAGGGCTGCCAAAGTTGCCATCATCTCCAGTAATCCCAGTTCCCCCTGCCCCAACGACAACCTGCAAATTTTGTCCAGGTGTTACCGACAGTGTTGAACTCGCATAAGCACCACCACCGCCACCAGCGCCACCTCTTGCTGCCCACCTGCCAGCATTAGTACTTCCTCCACCAGCACCACCTCCACCCCACGCCTGTACGGTAATTTTCGTTACTGTTTCTGGAACAACGAAGGTGTCGCTTTCTGAAAATTCCTCGTTCTGTGTAGCTGCACCTACCTCGGCCTGGGGTATTATTACCAACACTAGGCTCACCACCAGAACCAATGTCGGCAGGACGCTAATGATTTTCCTTCTCATTTCTCTTTCTCCTTGTCAATTATATCTATTGCCTTATCGCATCCCTGACTTGGAGCACCATAGCTTATCAATCTATAAAATCGGCCATTTATTTCTAAAGGCCTAGCAATGCTCCTTAAGCCTAATTGAATGTAGTCTATGAAACATTCATTTCCTTCGTCAATCACCCATTGGTACCCCTACTTTCGTAAGGGGAAATGCTTGTCCTTTTCAATTTGAGGGGTAGCACATAAGGAGCTCCCATGCAGAGCCGTTCAGGCAACCCGGAACATATAGTGTGCCCCTTTAGGGCCGTGCAGTATGAGGCTAAAGACTCGGATGTCCTTGTGAGTTTCGCTATGTGGAGGCAACAACAATAAAAGAGCCGACCGTGCCTGATATTGAGTGGCACGGTCGGCTCATGTCATGGCAGGTATGATGTCCTATGCTAGGGCTGGTATCTCACACACCTTGTACCAATAGGCAAGCTTCTCCGTACAACGCAGCACTCTACACTTCTCTAGTTCTGCCATATATCCTCTGTAGCTTCAACTACCCAAACAATGGGGTCAACCAGGAACTCCCTGACCAGAGTCCTCAAAAGCTCATTTCCGGCTATGAAATCCGCTACAGGAGGACTAAGCTGGTAGTACAGGGCGACAAATTGAGAGCCCGCGGTGCTTTCCAGCAACACGACATCTCGGAATTCTCGCAACACATCAATCTGTTCCGCAGTGGGAGTTCCATAGGCTGCGGTAGCAATAAAACAACCTTCGGAGGGTGGGAGTGCTGATTTGGCTGTGGTGAAGTAAAGGGTATTACCCTCAATCACAGTGTCGCCATACTTAATCTGAGTTTTGAATTCATATACGGTACCGTCGTCAAGCCCGGTGAGCGACTTAGCAAAGGTGCCACTTTCTGATTTAGACACCCAATCAGTATAAACCCGAGACGTTTCCTTGCAGAGGTATTTCTTGTAGGTAAAGCGTACGTACACTGGGCTAAAGTCACCCACAGTGTAGCTCATATTCAGAATGGCTGAATTGGTGGTGACTCCGGCGGCGGCTTGTGTGGTAACCGTCGGATACACTGGGGTAGGCGGCGTCACCTCTTCGAAGTTGGCGGTGACGGTTACATTTTGAGCCGGCATGGTGAAGGTAGTCTCCGCGGCAGTCGCATTACCGAATACGCCCACTGGCGCTGTCCACTCAACAAACTCGTAGCCCTCATTGGCTTCGGCTTTAATGCTGACTTCTGTACCTTCTGCGTAAGGTGATTCATTGGTCAAATCAGTTGCATTTCCACTACCGGTAGGAGCTACTGCCATGGTGAGCTCGTAGACCGCATCAGGCGTGGCCGGATTGCAGTCATCGTCCTTGCCATTGTAGGGCACTTCGGTGGCCCCGGGATTCACGCTGGCGTCGGAATCGTCACAGTCGCCGGTATTGGGAGCGGTGCCACTGGCAAAAGCGTTATATGCCATGGCGACATAAGTATCGCCATCCTGGTCATAGTCGTTTGCCCCGTCACAATCCTGGTCCACACCGTCATACCAGGTTTCGGTGGCGCCGGGATTTATGCTGGCATCGGAATCGTCACAGTCGTCGGTATT